>Ga0192241_10583_pt1 | contig 15585 bp, 6 predicted proteins | sample Koala_Koa27_I3_FD_131239 | JGI IMG/M metagenome (GOLD analysis project Ga0192241, IMG submission 131239) | Enriched cells from koala feces incubated with labeled cellulose particles, San Francisco Zoo, California, United States - Koala_Koa2-7_I3 ... | reverse complement strand
TAAGACAGGTCAAACTGGGCGAAAAGACAAATGCCGCTGATATCCTGGCCTGGATCAGGGAAAATATCTGCCGGATCATGAACGAGTGTGAGGTGGGAGGCATTGGAGTGGGGTTTGGCGGTCCTCTGGAGTCTTGTTCCGGCCGGGTGCTGTGTTCCCTGCAGGTGCCGGGATGGAAGGATTTCAGGCTGAAGGACTGGTTTGAGGAGCATTTTAATGTGCGGTCCGTGATTGTCAACGATACGGTGCTGGGAGGGATCGGGGAACTGATCCTGGGAAATGGAGCCGGGAGCAGCCGGTTTTTCTACACAAATATCGGCACCGGAATCGGCGGAGGACTGTATATCGACCGAAGGTATTATGACGGATCAGGCTACGGCGCCTGCTATCTGGGGAATACATGGGTTCCTGACTGGAGAGGCGCCGTGATGGGAGAGTGCTCCGTACCGGGAGCCGGGACCAGGCTGGAACTGATTTGTTCCGGGAAAAGCATTGAGGAACGGCTGAATATTCCGGGCTATGTCCCTGCCGGGTCTGTCCTTGCAAAAAAGGGCGGAAGGATCACATGCCAGGACCTGGCGGAGGGGGCGGGGAGGAATGACCGGTTCTGCCGTGAAGAACTGGAACGGACCGCTTCCACCTTTTCCATTGGTCTGGCCAATGTGCTGGCCATCGCAGCACCTGACCGGATCGCCATAGGCGGCGGTGTTGCCAAGATGGGAGAACCGCTCTTTTCGCGCATCAGGAAGTACACGGATGAATATTCCTTTGTGGCGGACCGGGGACATTATGAGATCGTGGAAAGCAGTCTCATGGATCATGCGGTGCTGGCAGGGGGACTGTTGGTGGCGGGAAGGCCGCAGCTGGCCGGGTGGAAAGGCGAAAAGGAATAGATGAAACTGCTGACACTTGAGGTTTTATACTCAAGTGTTTTTTATATCACAGCAAATAAATACAAATATAGACAGAGTTGCATATCTATGGTTATATTATGATCCGTCACTCGGGTACAAGGGATTAGGAGAAGTAAAAGATAGCTTTTATCAACAGGAATGTTGTCTGATTCAGGCGCTTATGCTATAATAAACAAATATGGACAGAGGTTCAAAGAGGCTGCGCCGCATACAATTTCGCCGGGCCATTCAGGTTCCTGATTATCCTGCCTCTTATCATCAAACAAAGGATATTTTACTCCATAAATGAGTTGAAAATACAAATGATCCGTCATGCCGTTTAAGTCCTGTACAAAACAAATGCAAAAGGCGTTGGCGATTAACCGGATGTGGAAAGGATGGTAGAGATGAAGAGTACAATGACAGCATGGGAGACGCTGCTCGAATTTTGCCGTGCCTGGTTTGAGCATCGCAGCGCTGAGGAGGCCCATGCCTTTTTAGCGGATGAGGTCTGCTTTGTGGGTACGGGAGAGAATGAGTTCGCCAACGGACTGCAGGAAATGCGTGAATATCTGGAACATGACATCCGGGAAATCCCGGAGCCTTTTTCTGTCAATCTCACACTCTATCAGGAGCAGGAACTCAATGACCATGTACGCAACTTGTCTGTTGGGATAACGCTCATCAATACGCAGTACAGCTGGAGACTGAGGGGATTTTTTACCCTGGTCCGGATCAAAGGGCTCTGGCGTTTTTGCACGCTGTGGTTTTCGGAACCCGGAGGCAGCCAGCGGGGGGATGAGCACTATCCACGTGCTCTGGTTATGGAGAACATCGTCCGCCAGCGTCAGGAACTGCTTAACGATTCCCTGCCCGGAGGCATGATGGGCGGGTATCTGGAAGAGGGATTTCCGTTTTATTTTGTTAATAAACGGATGTTGGAGTACCTGGGATATGACTGCGAGGAGGAATTTGTTACCGATATCCACGGCATGGTCTCAAACTGCATCCACCCGGATGACAGGTCCATGGTGGACGGGGAGGTGGTCCGCCAAATGGCCAAAGGCCGTGAATATACGGTGGAATACAGGATGAAGAAACGGGACGGAACCTACATCTGGGTCCATGACCAGGGCCGCGAGACAACAGCGGAGAACGGCAAGCGGGCTATCCTGTCGGTGTGCATTGATATTACAGCGCAAAAAAAGGCCCAGGCTGAAATCATGCACTTGTATAATAATGTACCGGGCGCCGTGTTCCGCTGCCGGTTTGATGACGGCTTTACGGTTGCTGATGCAAACGATGGCCTGTATGAGTTTTTAGGTTATACCAGGGAGGAATTTGCCGCCCTGGGGAACCGGATGTCCTCTGTGGTCTGCCCTGAGGATATGGAGGCCATGAAATGCAAGATCGCGGCGGACACGGGCCGCGAGGGCGCCATACGGGACGAACACCGGTTAGTCTGCAAGAATGGGATCGTAAAATGGGTATCCCTGAAAGCCCAGATGTTCATGGAAGACGGCGAGCAGTATTTTTATGGCGTTTTTGTGGATATTACCGAAGAAAAGCAGGTGCAGGAACGGGTCCGGGAACTTTATGAAAAGGAATTGGCCTATTTTGCTCAGGCAGCCTCGGCAAAGGGGAGCATCCAGGGCCGTGTCAATGTCACGCAGAACAAGGTGGAGAACTACATGGCTGCATCTGATACCGCCATTGCTGCGCTGGGGGATTCCTATGAAGAAACCATAAAAAAGCTGGCAGGTTCCGCTGTGGATCCCGGTTATGGTGAGCATATCCGTACCGTCCTTTGCAGAAAGCAGGCGTTAGCCAGTTTTGCGGCAGGGAAGACGGATTACCACTTTGAATTTCTCCGCAAACGAAATGGCGGTGGAGCCTTTTGGAGCAGCACAAATTTCCGGTTTCATCAGAACATGGAAAGCGGAGATATCATTGCTTTTTTCTATACCCTGGATCTTACGGAGCAGAAATTACAGGAGCAGCTGCTTAACCGTGTTACAAATCTGGGGTATGATATTGTAACGGAGATCAATCTTTTGACCGGAGAATACCGGCTGGCGGGCCGGTCCAGTGACTGGGAAATGACGGTTCCCGTCCAGGGTGATTTTGGGGAGGAGGTCAGGCGGATCGCCCAAACCGCTGTTCATGAAGACGGACAGCGGGAGTTTATGGAAAAACTTGATTTTGAATATATGAAGCAGCAGCTTTCACAGCAGGATTCCTATACCTTTATCGTGGAATTGATCCAGGATGGCTGTGCCAGGGTCAAACGGTTCCGGCTGCTCTATATCAGTAAGGAATTGGGGCGGGTATGCATGACCCAGTCCGACCTGACAGATGTGATCCGGCAGGAACAAAGGCAAAAGGATGCGCTAAGTGCGGCTCTGGCAGCCGCAGAACAGGCAAATGCGGCCAAAAGCGATTTTCTTTCACGTATGAGCCATGAGATCCGCACCCCCATGAATGCCATTATCGGAATGAGTGCCATAGCGGCGCAGTCAATTGGGTCCGGGGATCATGAACAGGCAGCGGACTGTATTTCCAAGATCGGCATCGCCTCCCGTTTTCTGCTGTCACTTATCAATGATATCCTGGACATGAGCCGGATCGAGAGCGGCAAAATGCTTCTGAAAAATGAAAAGATCCCTACAGAGGAGTTCCTGGGCGGGATCAATTCCATCTGCTATTCCCAGGCAGCGGCAAAGGGCGTTGAATACGAGTGTATCGCGGACCCTGTGCTGGATGACTATTATATTGGGGATGCCATGAAGCTGCAGCAGGTCCTGCTGAATATCCTGTCCAATGCCATCAAATTCACAGGTGAGAAGGGCAAGGTCACCCTGTCCGCAGAACTTCGCAAAAAAGATAAGAGCGGAGCGGAACTTCGTTTCATTGTCAATGATACCGGGATTGGGATGGGGGATGAGTTCCTTCCCCATCTGTTTGAACCGTTTGCCCAGGAGTCCATGGGTACTACTTCCCTGTATGGAGGGACCGGGCTGGGCCTGTCCATTTCCAAGAATATCGTGGAACTGATGGGCGGAAGGATCACAGTGCGGTCCATCAAAGGAATCGGATCTGAGTTTACCGTGGATGTGCGGCTTGGGATCACCGAGGAGGAAAAGCTTCGTTACAACAAGAAAAAACAGACATATAATTTTTCTAATTTAAAAACCCTGGTGGTGGATGATGACGTGGCCGTATGCGAAAGCGCGGTGTCTACCCTGAGGGAGATCGGCATCACCGCGGAGTGGGTGGACAGCGGACTTAAAGCCATTGAACGCGTCCGCCAACTGTGGGCATCGGGCAGATATTATGATATCATCCTGGTGGATTGGAAGATGCCCGACATCGATGGGATTGAGACAGCCCGGCGCATACGGGAAATTGCGGGGCCGGAGGTCACCATTATCATAATGACAGCCTATGACTGGGTCGCCATTGAACATGAGGCCAGGCGGGCAGGCGTCAATCTGCTGATGAGCAAGCCGATGTTTAAATCCTCACTGATCTCCGCCTTTTCCAAGGCGCTGGGAGAAAAAGAGGAAAACCATCAGGAGGACAAGCCCGCCGTGTTCGACTTTACCGGCTGCCGCCTGCTCCTTGTGGAGGATAACGCCATCAACACAGAAGTGGCTGTTGTCCTTTTGGAACACAGGGGATTTGCCGTGGACACGGCTGAAAACGGACTCCGCGCTATTGAAATGTTCAGCAAGGCGGAGCCGGGCTTTTATGATGCGATCCTGATGGATATCCGGATGCCGCTGATGGATGGTCTCACTGCAGCCACAAACATCCGGCATATGAGTAATGCCGATGCCAGGACCATTCCTATTATTGCCATGACAGCCAATGCGTTTGATGACGATATGGAAAAAAGCAAAGCAGCCGGAATGAACGCACATTTGGCAAAGCCCATCGAACCGGAGCGGCTGTACCAGGTTTTGTATGATTTTATAATGGGCAGAGAGGAGTCATAGGCAAGATCGGAGCTGAAAGATGCCTGAGTTTTTTGTCAAAGTGGAAAGGAGGCGCGCAGCATGATGGGGGAACTCTCCTTATCCGGGACGCCGGAGAACAAATCGAAAGAGGAATGGGCCAACCTGCAGAATGAAGAGCTGAGGGGAATCCTCAGCAGTATTCCCGGCGGGCTGGGCGTGTACCAGTATGACGGGGAACGCATTACGCCGGTCTTTCATAACCCTGCGTTTTATGCCATCATGGGGTATTCACCGGAGCATGCCCGGCAGGCGGAGCGGGAAATGACGTATCTGGGTGTGCACCCGGACGATATTCCAGTGTTAAACGGGCATGTGCAAAAGGCGCTCCGGGATAACGGGCGGCTGGAATACACGTGCCGCCTGTGGAATGATGAGCGCCAGGAGTACCGCTGGCTGCACACCACAGGTGTAGCCAAGCCCTGGAAAAACGGGAAAAAGCTGCTGTACAATATTTATGATGATGTAAGTGAACAGCATCAGCTCAAGGAGGAACTGGTCTCGGCCAATGAGAAAACCCAGAATATCATAAACGCAATCCCTGGCGGCATTGCCATCTACCGGGTCTCGGATATTTTTGAGACAGTATATTTCTCCGAGGGCGTTCCGGCCCTGTCCGGTTACTCAGTGGAAGAGTACAGGGATCTGGTCCAACAGAATGCGGCACTTATGATCTATGAGGAAGATCTGGGACTGGTGGAAGCAAAGGCAAGGGAGATTATTAAAAGCCGCAAAACGGCTGTGATGGAATTTCGCAAAAAACACCGTAACGGCTGCCTGGTGTGGGTCCGGGCCCAAGCCAAGTGGATGGGCGAGGATGGAGGGTATCCGCTGCTTCACTGTGTTTTCCACAATATTTCAGACCTCAAGGACGCGCAGTTTGAGATGGAGCAGCTGTTGAATTCCATTCCCGGCGGGATTGCCAGTTACCGGTTGGAGGGAAATCGTCTGATCCCTGTTTTTTATTCAGACGGAGTACCGGCCATGTCCGGTCACAGCAGAGAGGAGTATGACACCCTGGTGGGTGAAGATCCCCTCTCTGCCGTCTATCCTCTTGACCGGGAAAGGGTAAGGGACTCTGTAACCGCGGCGCTGCTCAGCGGAGAAGTCCTGGATATCTCCTACCGGATGTATCACAGGAATGGAAAACTGATCTGGCTGCATGTGAGAGGCCGGCGCATGGGTCCATTAACCGAAACAGCCAGATTCTATGCGGTGTTTACAGGCATGTCGGAGGAAACCCGCCTGTTCCAGAATATGGCCAACGACACCGCGGACGGCATTTACGTGATTGGAAAAGACAATTATGAGCTGTACTATGTAAACGAGTCCGAGGATCTGTTTGCCAAAGACCGTTCCTGTCTGGGACAAAAGTGCTATACTGCGCTTCACGGCAAACGTGAACCATGTGAATTCTGTACGTTGAGAAGCCATAAGCCGGACGGGAAAGAACACGAAATGATCATAAAAGATACCGGCCAGATCTTTACCACACACTTTCGGGAAATAGACTGGAATGGAATACCGGCCTATGTGAAATATATCCGTGATGCCACAGAGGAGGCTGAGATGCGCAGGGAACGTGACCGTCTGGAACAGTATTTTCAGAACATGCTGAAAAATCTGCCCGGCGGTGTGGCTGTGGTCCGATATGAGGAGGATGGGAGTATGGTCCCTGAGTATATCTCAGAAGGCCTTGCGGCCACCACTGGAATGTCTTTGGAAGAAGCATGGGCGCTCTACCGGAAAGATGCACTGACCGGTGTCCATCCGGACGACCGGGAGCATGCACTGCAGCAGTTGTCCGAGTACCTTGCCAGCGGCAGGAAACGCTGGGAGATCGAATACCGGCTGTTGAATGGTTCCGGGGACTATGTATGGGTCAAGAATACACTGTCCCTCATTCAGCACAGAGGCGGGGAGCGGAGGATCTATTCCGTCTACAGTGATATGACAAAAGAACGGGAGGAAAGGGCCCGCGTCCGGCAGCAGTATAACGACCTGATCCTGCAGCATTATCAGAAATCTGATCCAAACGCGCTGGTGCTGGGCCACTGCAACATCACACAAGATTATATTATAGAGATCATAGACCGGACCGGTATGGACCTTAGAAAGACCTTCGGCTCTGTCCGTGAGGAATTTTTCACCGGTCTTTCCACCCTGATCCCAGATAAAAAGGAACAAGAGGGATTCCTGTATATCTACCTGCGCGAACCGGCCCTGGCCGCCTTTGAACGGGGAGAACTGGAACATACAAATGAATACTATGTGGAACTGCCCCATGAGGAGAGCGGCCGGTATATACAATTTGAGATGCACATGGTTTCCACACCTGACAGCGGGGATGTTACCGGAATTTTGACGGTAAGGGATATCACGGAGCAGACGGTTTCTCACCGGATCCTGCATCAGCTTTCGGTTACCGGTTATGATTTTGCAGCCGATCTGGATCTGACACGGGACACCTACAAGATCCTGTCCCTGGACGCCAACGCCCGATTTGTGCCTCCCAAACAGGGAAACCACTCCCAGTGGACAGAATATATGATGGAGAACCGGGTCGTTCCAAAGGACCGCAAGCAATATTGGAACAGTCTGAACCTGGACCAGATGGCCCGGCGCCTGAAACAGGAAGGCGCCTATACATTTTCTTTCTCCCTGATTGATGATGATGGGGATATCAGGACCAAGAACATGACGGTTTCCCCCATTGACCTTCGGCTGGGACGGGTCTGCCTGTCCAGAACAGACATTACAGAGTCTATCCGGGAACAGCAGCGCCTGCTGCGGGTGATCGCCTATACCTGTGAACTGGCAGGTTTCATTGACGTTTCCACAGGCAGTCTTTCCATGTATACCAGACAGATGGTTTTAGAGAACCTTCCGCCCCATACGGCACCGGATTATAACGGAGTATTGGATAATTTGGTAGGTTACTACGAAGCAGCAGCGGACCGCAAGGCCATAAAACGGCAATTTTGCCTGGAAACCCTGATGGATCAGCTGGAGGAAAAACCGGAGGGCTATGATCTTGTTCTGCCTTATCAGTGGAAGAACAGTTTGCGGTACAAACAGGTCAATGTATTGTGGGGAGACCAGAACCACCGGACGGTCTGTCTGGTGCGGTCTGATGTGACGGAAATGCTGGCCGCAGAGCGGGCATCGAAAGCAGAGCTGGAGCGGGCGTTGTCGCTGTCCAGGGAAGCCAGCCGGGCCAAAAGCGACTTTTTGTCAGCAATGAGCCATGACATCCGCACCCCTATGAATGCCATCATGGGAATGACCACCCTGGCAAACGCCAATATAGGCGATCCCGACCGTGTACAAAGCTGCCTGCAGAAGATAGCCACATCTTCCAAGCATCTGCTGAGCCTGATCAATGATATCCTGGACATGAGCAGGATCGAGCAGGCCAAGATCAGACTGAACCGGGAGCGGATCTGCCTGCCCAAACTGGCCGGACAGGTATCGGAGATCATAGAGACTCAGGCGGATGAGGCCGGACTGCGGTATGACGTCCGGATCGGCAGGATACATACCCCGTATTTCTATGGGGACGCCCTGCGCATCAGCCAGATTTTGATCAACATCCTGGGAAACGCGGTAAAGTTCACGCCAACGGGGGGAACCATAGGATTTTCTGTGGAGGAGCTTTCCTCTGCAAAAGGGAAACACCAGGCATGCTATCGCTTTACGGTCAGCGACACCGGGATCGGAATGTCGGGCGAAACCCAGGCGCAGCTGTTTGAACCATTTATCCGAAGCAATGCGGTGTCCAGGGTGGAGGGGTCCGGGTTGGGTCTGAGCATTGTCAAGGGACTGGTGGATCTGATGAATGGGACTATATCCGTACAGAGCGAACTGGGAAAGGGTTCCGTCTTCACGGTAGAGTTGGAAAGCGAAGCCGCACCGGCCCCGGAAGATGAGGGGATTGAAACAGAAAAGTTGGAGGAACCGGCGGGCCGGCCCTTTGCCGGATGCCGATTCCTGGCGGCGGAAGACAATGAGCTCAATGCTGAGATTCTGTGTGAGATCCTTCGGATGTACGGGGCGCGGTCCGAGGTTAAAGGGAACGGGATACAAGTGGTGGATGCATTTTTTGCCGCGGCGCCCGGAACCTATGACGCGATCCTTATGGATATCCAAATGCCGGAGATGAACGGCTATGAGGCGGCCCGGGCCATCCGGTCCGCCGACCGTACCGATGCCGGGACGATCCCGATCATTGCCATGACCGCCAACGCCTTTGAGGAGGATATCAGGGCCGCTATGGAGGCAGGAATGGACGCACATATCGCAAAGCCTGTGGATATAGAAGTACTGAAGACAACATTAGGCAAAACGCTGGCAGGCAGCCGGGAAAGGAATATGACGTGAGGCTAGGAAAAACGAAAAGATTCCCAAATCCATCAAAACACCTGACAGGGATGCTGGCAATGGGCCTGGCCATAGGGGTCCTGGTCACCTTACTGTTGTTTATACGCGCTTACCAGAAATTAAATGCATCCATCCTGAATGAACGGGTGGAGGCAGTGCAGCAGTTAGGGTTTCTTCTCTCCGACAAGGTGGCCATGCTAAAGGACGCTTACGCGGATGAGACCAGGCAGCTGGCTTTCATGCTGGAAAATTCCCAAGTGACCAGCAGGGAGGAGATGCGCCGCATGTTTTCCGGCAGCGGTGATATCCTGCTGGTGACGGCAGCCGGAAATCTTCAGGCAATGGACGGGAGAATGTGGATCATTAAAGATGATGATCTGCGCATCAATGTCTCTCAGGGGACAAATGTGGAGTCTTCCTTTGCAACGATACAGACACAGGGGGACTTTTGGCTTTTTTCCCTGGGATTAAAAGGCGTAACCCTGGACGGGGAGGAGATCGCGGGCCTTGTTAAGCCGGTGAATGCGCAGGAATACGCCGATATTGCTACCATCCCCCTCTACAATGGGATGGGGGGCTTCCTATGTGATAGACAGCGATGGGCGGATCGTGATGCGGCCCAATGCAACGGAGGCCAATGATCTGTTTAATGGGTATAACCTGTACAGTATCATGGCAAAAGAAGGCGTAAGCCTTACGGAGCTGGAGCAGCTGAAAACAGCGGTAGCCCAGGGGCAGTCCTTCCAGTTTGTCACATTCATGCGGGACATGACATGGCTGATCCAAAGCGTCAGCACAGATGCGAATCGCGGGATCATAATCGCAGTTCCCATCTCGGTCACTGCAAAGGACACCTATGGTCAGATGCGAAGCGTTATTTTCCTTATTACCCTAGTGGTGCTGTTCCTGGCTGCCCTGGTGCTTTCCGCCCTGGTGCTGATGATCAAGCGGAACCAGGCGGTAAGCCTGGAGCAGGCAAAAGCCAGGGCGAAAAATGATTTCCTGGACAAGATGTCCCATGATATCCGTACCCCATTAAATGCCATCATAGGAATGCATGAACTGGCCCTGGGTTCCCCGGATGATCCGGGTCTGGTAACAGACTGCCTGAAGAAAGCAAAGATGTCCAGCGAATATCTGGTTTCTGTGATCAATGATGTGCTGGATATGAGCAAGATCGAGAGCGGGAAAATGACTGTCAGCAACCGGCAGTTTAACATGGAGGAGCTGCTGGACCACGTGATGCAGATGGAAGAGAACCCTGCCAGGGAGAAAAGGCTGTCCCTGTTTCTTGACCTGGAAAGCCCCATTGATACGGATTTCATCGGTGACCCGCTGCGCATACGCCAGTGCCTGATCAATCTGGTATCCAATTCAATAAAATTCACACCGGAGAGCGGGGAAATCCATCTGTCCTACCGGGTGGAGCCCATAGATGAAACATACTGCCAGGTCCGGTTTAAGGTACGTGATACAGGTATCGGCATGAGTGAGGACTTCCTTGAGCGGATCTTTACCCCCTTTGAGCAGGAGTATTCTTCACTTACCAGTTCCTATGTGGGAAGCGGGCTGGGCCTCTCCATTGTAAACAGCCTGGTATCCCTGATGAATGGAACGATCTTTGTTGAAAGTGATTTGGGGCATGGAAGCTGCTTTACCATTTCACTGCCCTTGCCCATGGCCCCCAAGTCAGCCGCCTCCAGGCCGGTGATGGATGAAGAAGGACTTGTGGAGCAATTAAAGGACAGGAGGGTCCTGGTAGCCGAGGACAACGATATCAACAGAGAAATCATCTCTCTGATGCTGGAAAAATTGGGCCTTGCGGTTGACACCGCGGTCAATGGCCGGGATGTATTGAACAAATTTACGCAGTCTTCTCCGGATTCCTATTCCATGATCCTGATGGACATCCAGATGCCTGTTATGGATGGCCTGGAGGCCGCAAGACAGATACGTGCGTCCGCCCGTCCGGACCGCAGGATCCCCATTGTGGCGCTTTCCGCCAATGCCTTTGACGAGGATACACAGCGCTCGCTGGATGCAGGGATGCAGGCGCATCTGGCAAAGCCCGTGGACATCATTGAGTTAAAACGGATACTCAAACTATATATAAAGTGAGGACAAAGGATGCAAAACAGATGTCTTAGAAAAGCAAGAAGAGCAGCAGCCCTGACGGCCGTATTGCTTTTGTTGGGAGGATGTTCCCAACAGGCTCCAACACCCGTATCAGATTCCGGCAGCTATTGGAATCTGACTGCGGACAATGAGATTATCAGCTATGCACCGGTGCAAGCCGGTAAGACGATCATCACTATCGGGAAGTATCAGGCTTTTGATGAAACACCTCTTGAAAATGCCGTCGAAGCTGAGTTCCCGGATCTGGACATCATTTTTGTGGAGTCTCTTGGGGGATCGGATCCCATTGCCTATATGGCCTTACAAAGCCGGGCTGATGCCCTTCCGGACCTGATGCTCTCCACCCGGTCGGCACCGGATAATGAGTTTTTATACGACTTGTCGGCAGAGAGTTTTGTCAGCCGGTACAACCTTTCCTCACTGAATGCCATGGACATCGGAGGAAAGCTTTTCCAGATTCCAGCAGCCAATACGGTCATCGGCATTGCTTATAATAAGACCTTGTTTGAACAGAACGGATGGACGGCGCCCGAGTCCCTGGAAGAGTTTTATTCGCTGTGCGACACCATTGCCGCAAACGGGATCCGCCCTTTTGTTCCCTGTCTGAAATACTATACCACCTTAGAGTCCATAGGCCTTGGGCTCAGCTATGACAGTGTTTTCTCTGATTTGGAAAAACAGACCCATTACAATGCCTTTATCAGGCAGGAGGCGTCTTGTGAGGGGCTGATGGAGCCTATGTTTGAAACATTGAGAACACTGTATGAAAAAGGCATCATCACGGAAGCGGATTTTTCCTCCAGTGCCACGGAGGTCCGCCACAGCTTATATGCCGGCGAATACGCCATGATGGCCACAAACCTGGATATCGTTGCCCTTTATCAATCGGAACAGCCGGACTGCGAGATCGACTTCATCGGTTTCCCCACCAATACACCGGGAGAGCGTTGGATGCAGATGGTATCAGGGACAAAACTGTCCGCCTCCAAAAAATCCATGGAGGACACGGGAAAACAGCAGATCCTCCTGGATATTCTGGATTACTTCAGCACGGACCAGGGGCAAAGCGCCCTGTTCCAGTCCTTTTCAGGCGTCAGCAGCCTTACCTCCTATCAGCAGAAGGCTGTTTTTGCTTATGAGGATATTCAGACATGTATCCAATCAGGCCGCATTTTCTTTGCAGATTACTTTGGGTCCAATGATGATATTCCTGTGTTCAGGGATTGGACAATGGGTAAAATGGCCATGGCGGAAATGATAAAGGCGGTTGATGATTTTAAGCCCATTGACGAGTTGAAGCTGTTGGAGGAAGATCCCATTGGGACTGCGAAGGAGGCATTTACCAGACTGGAGACCAGCATCTATATGGCGGATGTAATGCAGCAGATTACAGGTGCGGAGATTGCCTTAATGCCCAATAATTATTATTACCGCTCCAATTTTGCGGAGATATTTCAGGGGCCCATTGTTTATCCTGAGAGGTTTATCCTTAAGGGGACCGGCGCCAAGGATTACCTGGCTACTTACCAGATCACCGGCGCCGCGCTGCGGGAACTGTTGGAACACCCGGTCATCAATGGAACACAGGTCAATGTTCTATATGCCCCTGCCGGGCTGAAGCTGGAGTACGCACCCTGGGCGGATATGGATGAAAATGTGCGCAGCATTACCTTGGCTGACGGCACTGCTCTTGACAATGACAGGTTGTACACAGTTGCGGCAAGAGCCGGATGTATCGATGAACAATACATCACCGGGCCCGTTAAGGAGTATCCTGAAGCTGGATCCAACCAGGAGATGATGACCGCGGCCATCCGGGCTGCAGGTACGATCAGCCCGGCAAGAGACGGCCGGGTGAGCCTGATCTGGGAATAAACAAATAACCATAAACAAAGATGAATAGAGACAAATAAGAGACAAATAAGAGACACGTAAGAGACAAGTAAGAACAAGTAAGAGGATGGACGGGAAGGGCGGAAGAAGAATATGGGAACCGATTGTGAACGCTATAAAATTGTATATGAGTGCTATGAGTCAAGGATACTGTTTGGTTTCTATGCCTATGACGACCTGCTGCCTCCTGTCCCCACAATATGTAACTATTTCAGAATGCCCATGGCTACGGTACGTTTTGCACTGGCCCGCTTAGAGGAAGCGGGGTATATCCAAATAACGGACCGGAAGCCGGCAAGGGTTGTCTATAAAGCAAATTTACAAAAATACCGCCGGAACATGGCGGAGTATTTTGTGATGCGCAGGGATGGGATCGCAGATCTTCTTGCATCCGGCGGACTTATGCTGTCCCAGCTTATTGAGTCGGAACTGGGAAAATGGGGTGAGGACAACTGGAACTGCCTGAAGGATGATTTATTCCACCCGCATTCCGGAGGGGTATCCGCCGCTGTCCGGTTTTACGCCCTGGTTTTTGAAGGGACGGGGAATCATCTGCTGCCAAACCTTTACTCGGAGATTATACGGTATCTTGGGTTTCCCTATCTGGCGGAGGATGATGCACCGGAACAGGTGAAGGAGGCTGCTTCCCGGGAGGAGGCTTTGGCCTTGTTTCTAAAAAACTTTCAGGCGGACCGCGATTATGCGGTTGCCAAATTGTATGATTTTATCAACAGGGCCGGAGAAGAATTTTCTTTGACAGAGGAAGAGCAGATCCCGTTTCGTTGGAATGTTTACCGGAACCGGCCTCAGATGAGATATACGGCGGCTTCTTTTATCATACAGGAGATCATCGGCGGGCAATACCCTGTGGGCAGCTATCTGCCCTCCCTTCCCCTTCTGGCGCAGCAGCATGAGGTGGGCATCAATACGGTGCGCAGGGCCCTTGAGATCCTGAACAAGATGGGAGTGACCGAGACCTTTCACGGAAAAGGGACGCTGGCCTGTATGAAACCAGCGGAGATTGATTTTACAGATCCCGACCTGAGTGAGGGGCTTCACCTGTTTATGGAGAGCCTGCAGATGCTGGCCCTGACCATACAGCCTGTCCTGCTCCATGTTCTGGATACATCCGCGCCGGAACAGAGGAAAGCCCATATACAGAAGTATGCATATTTGAGAAAAAGACAGGAGAGTTACCGGGGGATCGATGTGTGTATGCGTTTTATTGAAGAAGTCTGTCCTATGGCCTTTATTCGGGAATGCTACCGGAAAATACGGGAACTTCTGGCCTGGGGATACCCGATTGCCATCCTGCGGGCCAAGGAAGAAGGGCGGAGCATCCATGAAATTTACGCAGGATCAATGGAGAGGATCGAGACTTATTTGGAGAAAGGGGATGATCTGGCTGTTTCAAACGAGTGGAAGCAGGTTCTGGAGGCTGACGTAAAAGCCTATGCCCCCAGATGCTTCCCATAGGCGTCCTGGGACGGGCAGATAATGAGCGCCCGCTGTATGCCGGATTTTGATTCCAATAAACCGTGAAAGGAACACATATGATAAAAGAATTAGAAAACAAGGAGCATCAGCAGGAGAATCTTTTGAGGAGCATCATTAATCTGTTCGTTTATAACAACTGCGATTATTTTATTTATCTGGATGTGAAACAAAACAGCTATACCATGTTCAGCGGCAGCCGGTCGGGCACCCCCCTTCCTCCATCGGAGTGTTTGGATTACTCAACGGAGATTGTCAAATATGCCAATGATTTTGTAGTACCCGGGGACAGGGAGCATGTGATCAGGGAAATGCGGCTGAAGCGTGTCATTGAACAACTGGAACAATATGAAAAGCATGTCATTTACTGCGGTGTTGAGGATCCCATACGCGGCTACACAAGAAAGAAACTGGAGTATCGCTATTATGACCGAGATGAGCAGATGGTCCTTTTATCCAGAACCGACCTGACGGACCTTTATCTGGAGCAGCAGAGGCAGCAAAAGGAATTACAGGAGGCGCTGAAAACAGCGGAAGAAGCCAACAGGGCCAAGAGTCAGTTCTTTTCCAACATGTCCCATGACATCCGTACGCCTATGAATGCCATTGTAGGATTTGCCACCCTTTTGGAGAGGGAGGCATCCAACAAGGAGAGGGTGCAGGAATATACGGAAAAAATCCTTAACTCCAGCAAGCTGCTGTTATCATTGCTCAATGATGTTTTGGACATCAGCCAGATTGAAAGCGGAAAAGCCGTGCTGAATATCTCCATG
>Ga0192241_10384_pt1 | contig 15635 bp, 10 predicted proteins | sample Koala_Koa27_I3_FD_131239 | JGI IMG/M metagenome (GOLD analysis project Ga0192241, IMG submission 131239) | Enriched cells from koala feces incubated with labeled cellulose particles, San Francisco Zoo, California, United States - Koala_Koa2-7_I3 ... | reverse complement strand
CCGGTGGTGTTCGTATTCATCCGTCCGGAACGCTATACGTATGAGTTTACGAAAAAAAACGAATACCTTACCCTCTCTTTTCTGGGCGAGGAAAACAAAGCCATTCATAAAATCTGTGGCTCCAGATCGGGCAGAGATACGGATAAAGTAGCCGAAACAGGCCTGAAACCTCTCCCTACGAAAAGAGGGAATGTGATCTACGAACAGGGGCGGCTGCAATTAGAGTGTCGCATCCTTTACAAACAATCTCTGGTAAAAGATAATTTTCTGTCTAAGGAGTTGTACCAGCGTTGGTATGAAAACGGTCATGGCAATCTGCACCAGATGTATGTGGCTGAAATTGTAGACGCGTGGAGCAAATAAGACCCGATCAGACAAGACGCTTCGCTATTTACGATTGGACGATTTACGAAGTACGATTTAAGTTACATTATGTAATATATAATATATAAAAGTTATATTTTGCTGATAGCCATATTTAATTTCATTCGTACTTCGTAAATCGTCTAATCGTACTTAGAGTTGAGGATCTCATTTGCCCGTTCCAGCGCCGCGTTGATATGCGGGCAGATATTTTCTTTTCCTACGATCTCGCAAAATCCGCTGTTCTCCAAGACCTGATATACATGCTCGTTTACTCCCGATAAGACAATGGTAGTCTTCTCTTTATTGGCTCGTTTACACAGATTGGTAAGGTTGTGTATACCGGTCGAGTCGATAAACGGTACTTTCCGCATCCGGATGATACGTATCCGGGAACGGTTGCCCATGCGGATCATCTGCTCTTCGAACTTATTAGCGATCCCAAAGAAATAAGGTCCGTTGATCTCATATACCTCCACCTGGTCCGGAATGATCAGATGTTCGTCGTGACTCTGGATATCCGATTCGTTGTTCGGATCGATCTCGTTGCGTATTACCGAGATCTCTGTAGTCTCCATGATACGTTTCATAAAGAGGATACAGGCGATCACGATACCGATCTCGATAGCGATGGTCAGGTCGAAGATCACTGTCAGGAAGAAAGTGGTCAGCAACACCACTACATCCGGTTTCGGGTTTTTCAACAAGGTCCTGAACGTACGCCATTCGCTCATATTATACGAGACAATCACCAATACCCCTGCCAGACAAGCCATCGGTATATACTGTGCCAGGGGCATCAATAGCAACAGGATCAGCAGCAGTACAATGGCATGAATGATCCCTGCTACCGGGGTACGGCCTCCGTTGTTGATATTGGTCATCGTACGCGCGATGGCTCCCGTTGCCGGTATCCCTCCGAACAGCGGAGTGACTACGTTGGCTATCCCCTGAGCGATCAGTTCCGTATTCGAATCGTGCCGGTCTCCCGTCACCCCATCCGCTACCGTAGCCGAAAGCAACGATTCGATGGCTCCCAGTAAGGCGATAGTGATGGCTACCGGGAAGAGTCGGTTGATGGCTTCCCAGTTGATAGCGGGCAGGGCGGCATCAGGCAGTTGTGCCTGTGTGGTGAACCGGTCTCCGATGGTATCGATTGAATGGATTCCCGCGAAAGTTTTCAGCAGATAGACCCCAACCGTCACTAAGATAATAGCTACCAGGGATCCGGGGATCTTTTTCAGAAAACGGGGCGTATATACTATGATGGCGATGCTGATGAGTGCCGTCAGGGTATTCCACCCGTTGATGGTACGCAGGTGTCCGAAATACAACACCCGTTTGTCTATAAATTCTCCCGGTACCTTCTCCTGCCCGAAATTCAGTCCCAGCAGATCCGGGATCTGTGTGGTGAAGATCGTTACCGCGATCCCGCTGGTAAATCCTACAATGATCGGGTAGGGAATGAATTTGATCACTGCCCCCAGGCGACATACTCCCAGCACTATCAGCATCACTCCCGCCATCAGGGTGGCTACGATCAGTCCCGGTTCGCCATATTCCTGTACGATCCCATAAACGATGACAATAAACGCCCCGGTAGGGCCTCCGATCTGTACGCGGCTTCCTCCGAGCAAAGAGATCAGGAATCCGGCGATAATAGCCGTGATGATCCCTTTTTCGGGAGTTACCCCCGAAGCAATCCCAAAAGCAATGGCTAAAGGCAACGCCACAATACCAACAATGATATCTGCCATCAGGTCAGACATAAACGTCTCCCGATTGTAGGTCTTGAGCGTAGTGAATAATTTCGGTCTAAACTCGATCTTTTTCATATCCTGTATACTACCGTGAACGTATGTTTTTATCAAGTGTCTGGTGTCAAAAAGAAAAGTGGTGCAAAAGTACATAATTTCCCTGAATTGCGCGTGTTTACGTAGTTATTTAAATTTCATCTATCAAAGCATAGATTTTATTTATGAAAAACAGGTGATTTTTTCCTGGCTGTTTTTTTATATTTGTAGAGCCATTCAGACACGGAGTTCTTTTCTCTTTTTAATAAAAAGACGGGAAAGCGGACAGACTCCGATCAACCTTCAGGCAAACAATTACATTCAATTTACCTTAAAAAGAAAAAATTATGGCTAAGAGTATCAAAGGAACCCGGACAGAGAAAAACCTGATGCATTCATTCGCAGGGGAATCACAGGCGCGTATGCGTTATACGTATTTTGCCAGTGTGGCCAAGAAAGAGGAGTATGAGCAGATCGCTGCTATCTTTACCGAAACCGCCGATCAGGAAAAAGAGCACGCCAAACGTATGTTCAAATACTTAGAGGGAGGCATGACCGAGATCACGGCTACTTTCCCTTCCGGAGTGATCGGCACCACCCTGGAAAACCTTCGCGCTGCCGCTGCCGGTGAGCATGAAGAGTGGACAGAAGACTATCCGAAATTTGCCGATATTGCCAAGCAGGAAGGCTTTCCCGGCATCGCGGCTATGTATCGCAACATCTCTATCGCGGAAAAAGCGCACGAAGACCGGTACAACGCGTTGCTGAAAAACATCGAAGACGGTACGGTATTCAAAAAAAGAAGAAACCAAAACCTGGCAGTGCCGCAACTGCGGATTTGTACACGAAGGAGAAGAAGCTCCGGGTGTATGTCCGGCCTGTCTGCATCCACAGGCTCACTTCGAAGTGAAAAAAGAGAATTATTGAAGAATTTTCTTTATCTAAAAGCAGCCCATCAGTTTCCGGATGGGCTGCTTTTGTATGCATGTATCACATGTTTTCTGATATACAGAATACATTTCGCACCGTTATACAACATTTAACACCCTTCATTTAACCAATCGTACCCGAAGGTTTAACATTTCCGAAGGGGTAGTTTTAAAAAAAACATATATTTTTGATGTGGATTTCTTAGACCAAAATTTACAAAGGTTTGTTGGAATTCTATAAAACAGATAATTAACCATTAATCAATATACCATGAGAAAAACATTTTTCGAAACGTGCATCAATGTGCATTTATGCAACATCGTATGGCTTTTTCTACTCCTGCCTGCGGTAAGCCTCACGGCAAATCCTTTACAGAACAGAACTATTACCGGAGTGGTCACATCGGCTACAGATAGTGAACCTCTCATCGGTGTGAGTATTTTTGTGAAAGAAAGTGCCGTCGGAACTATTACGGGGATAGACGGAGACTATTCGTTGGGTGTGGAAGAGGGACAAACCCTGGTCTTTTCCTATATCGGATATGTGAATCAGGAAGTCAAATACACGGGACAACCTGTCATTAATATCTCTTTACAGGAAGACACCGAAATGCTGGATGAAGTAGTGGTGATCGGTTACGGTGTACAGAAAAAGAAACTCAATACCGGTGCTACCGTGCAGGTGAAAGGAGATGAACTGGCACGTATGAACACGACCAATCCTTTGCAGGCCATGCAGGGACAGAGTCCGGGTGTTACCATCAGTACCACTTCGGGACAACCGGGATCGGCCATGAAGGTAACTATTCGTGGTCTGGGTACGGTAGGGAACTCGGGCCCCCTTTATATTATAGATGGTATTGAGGGAGATCTGTCGACGATCAATCCGGCCGATATCGAATCTATCGATGTATTGAAAGATGCTGCTTCTGCTGCTATCTACGGAGCACAGGCCGCCAATGGAGTGATCTTAGTGACTACCCGCTCCGGAAAAGAAGGAAAAGCTCAGGTAACCTTTGATGCCTATTACGGGATCCAGAATGCTGCCCGGAAAGCCAAAGTGCTGAATGCCCGGCAATACATGACTATTATGGATGAGCAGGCATTTAATTCCGATAACGGTCCGTATGACTGGCAGAACATCCATTCGATCTGGAACTGGACCACAGACGCGGAGGGCAATGAGGTGCGTGGCAGTCTGATCGATACGGATTGGATGGATGCTATGTTCAAGAGCAATGCCAAAACCGAAAGCTATACCTTGGGTATCACGGGTGGGTCTGCGACTTCTACCTATGTTTTGTCATTGGGCTATCTGCAACAGGAAGGTATTGTGGGCGGACGCGACAATTCCAACTACGAAAGATACAATTTCCGTGTGAATACCGAACATAAACTCTATAAAGATGTATTGAAGGTAGGCCAACACGCTTCGTTTGTATTTACACAGACTACCGGAATATCCGTAGGCAATCAATACTCCAATACATTGCGCGGGGCATTTGCTACTTCTCCTTTAGCGCCGATCTATAGTGATAATAACATTTATGACTCTCCTTATAACGATACTTCCAATTCGGATTGGTACAATGCGGACGGTAACCCCTACGCTTCTATGGTCAATAGCCATAACAAAACGGGAGCACAACGGTTTATTGCCGATATTTATGGCGAATTGGAACCGGTGAAAAATCTGCGGTTGCGCACCGTATTTGGTATTAACTATTACAATTCGGATTATCGCAGTTTTGAACCGCAATATCAGTACTCATTCTATTCACGCAGCGACAGATCGTATGTGGAACAGAATATGAGTAAAAACTACAGCCTGACCTGGACCAATACAGCCAGTTATGATTTCAGGATCAAGGAAGATCACTCTTTCAACGCGTTGATCGGTATGGAGTCGGTTCGTTACGATGGTACGTATATGAAGATCCGCAATTCGGACCTGAAAGTCATCTTCAACGATTGGCAATATGCCTATATCAATAATACGGAGAATCAGGACGCGAATTATATAACTATCGAAGGAAAGCCTGAGAATGCTTCCCGCCGGGTTTCCTATTTCGGACGCGTGGGATACAACTATCGTGAAACCTATATGGTGAACGCGACCTTGCGTGCCGACGGCTCTTCGAAGTTTACGCGTGGCAATCGCTGGGGATATTTCCCTTCCGTATCTGCCGGGTGGGTGATCACCAATGAATCGTTTATGGATGGTGTACATTCCTGGATGGACTTCCTGAAATTCCGTCTCAGCTGGGGACAGGTGGGAAATCAGAATATTACTGATTTCCAGTATGCTGCTCCGGTGAATATCAGCAATTCCTATTATAATTTCGGTACGGGTACAGGAGCGACTTCTGACGTATGGGGTGCTTATCCGAGCCGTCTGGCCAATGCGAATATTACCTGGGAAACTTCCGAACAGACTAATGTGGGTGTAGACGCGCGTTTCGCAGACGGACGTCTGAACGTGAATGCCGATTTTTATGTGAAAAAGACAAAAGACTGGCTGGTAGAAGCACCTATTCTGGCTACTTCCGGAGCAGAAGCTCCCTATATCAACGGCGGAGATGTGAAAAATACAGGATTCGAACTGGCATTGAACTGGAATGATCGCGTCGGTAAGGTTAACTACAACATCGGTATCAACGGTGCTTATAATAAGAATAAGGTGGGAAACATTCCTACCGAAGGAGGTATTATCCATGGACAGACGGGTATGTTGTATGACAATTCTCCGGAGTTCTATCGCGCGCAAAACGGATATCCCATCGGTTATTTCTGGGGATATAAGACGGCAGGTATTTTCCAAAACCAGCAACAGATTGACGACTGGATCGCTGCCGGAAACGGTGTTTTGCAAACAAATGTAAAACCCGGGGATGTGATTTTCGTAGATGTGGATAAGAACGGTACTATAGATGAAAATGATAAGGTCAATCTGGGCAATGGGATGCCTAAATTTACCATGGGTATCAACCTGGGATTTGATTACAAAGGATTTGATTTTTCATTGAATGCCAACGGGATGTTCGGACAGAAGATCGTACAGTCTTACCGGAACCATGTGAACAAGTATGCCAACTACTCTACAGCTATCCTGGATCGTTGGACAGGAGAAGGTACTTCCAACAAGATACCTCGTGTGACCGAATCCAATATCAACTGGGAATTCTCCGATTTATATGTGCATGATGGTGACTTCCTGCGTATCAGTAACATCACGGTAGGGTATGACTTTTCCAAATTCATCAAATGGAATTACATCAGCCAGTTACGTATATACGCTCAGGTACAGAATGCGTTTACATTTACCAAGTATGACGGTGCGGATCCGGAGATCGGATACGGTACGGAAGATAATGGTTGGGTCTCCGGAGTCGATCTGGGATATTATCCCCGTCCGAGAACCTTCCTGTTCGGTGTAAATCTTAAATTCTAATTACCTTAATATTATTACGATATGAACAAGTTCAAATTGAATATATTGGCTTTGGGGATGGCTGCTCTGATGCTGACAGCCTGTGCCGAAAGTTTCCTGGATGTACAGTCCATTACGGAACCTACTACAGACAACTTCTATAAAGATGCGGTGGATGCCGAGAAGGCATTGATCGGTTGTTACGGTGGATGGCGTGAGACCACTTCTAAAGGTCCGTGGCCAGCTTTCTACATTGCTTCGGTGATGATGGCCGATGAATGTTTCGGGGGGGGCGGTTCCAGTGATGGCGACTGTCAGGTGGTAGACCGGTTCAATCTGAGTTACAATCCTTCGGGTATAGATATGAATGAGTCTTTGTGGATTTATTCTTATCAGGCGATCTATCGTTGCAACAGCCTGCTGATCCGGATGGATGAGATAGAGTGGGAAGGAGATACGATCACCCGCAACCGGATAGAAGGAGAGACACGCGCGATCCGCGCGTTGGTGTACTTCGATATGGTGCGGTATTTCGGTCATATTCCTTTGGTCACGGAACCGACTACGGACAATGTTCCTCAGGCAGATCCTGCGAAAATATATGCGCTGATAGCTGAAGATCTCCTGTTTGCCTCAAACAACATTCCGGAAGATGCCTATCCGAAGGCAAACGCCAGCAGCAATGACGGACGTATTACCTGTTGGGCGGCAAAAGCTCTTCTGGCGCGTGTGTATCTGTATTATACCGGATATTATGGAGCTTCGGATCTGGCAGGGGTAGTAAATGCTTCTACCGTATTGCAGGGTCTGGAAGATGTGATTGCCAGCGGAGAATTCAGCTTAGTACCGGAATTTAAGAATCTTTGGCCCGCGGCCAGTTCTATGCCGATTGAAGGAGAAGAAGAGTTTGACTCTACTTATGCGGGAGATGGAAACGAGGAAACTGTACTGGCACAGAAATTCAACAACAGTACCACCGAATGGGACGGAAGTTCCAACAATGGAAATCGCTGGATCACCATGTTGGGTATGCGTGGACAAGCCCATCCTCCGTATGCCGCCGGATGGGGGCAGTGTACCGTACATCCGAAAATGTGGAATGCGTATGCTTCCAATGACGAACGTCGCGATGCTTCTATTATTAATCTGGTAGCAGAAGGGATTGCTGATGACTATGATCTTGGTGACCAGAGAGATTATACCGGATACATGATCAAAAAATATGTTCCGATGGCCTATGCCAATGGTGCAGATGCTTCCGGAGGAGATATGCAAATCTCTCAGAAACAGGACTATGTAGTGATACGTTATGCTGACGTTTTGTTGATGGCAGCAGAACTGGGGAGTTCCAACGCGTATGACTATTACAACCAGGTACGTGACCGTGCCGGACTTTCTTCGCGTGAAGTAACGAAAGATAATATTCTGGAAGAGCGTATGTTGGAATTCGCTTTTGAGGGACTTCGTTACTGGGATCTGCTTCGTCAGGGGATAGAATATGCTGCCAGTATGATCCATGAAGATGGAGTATCGGTTTTAGACCTGGAGGTAAATAGTACGGTTGTGATTGATGGTAACAGAATCCGGGAAACCAAAGGCCTGACCTTTATTCCTGCCAATCAGATCAGCCTTTCCGCTGGAGTGTTGGAACAAAACGAAGGTTGGTAATAACAGTAGTAAAAGAAATAGTTATGAAAAAAATATATACCATTTTATCATTAATGATTGTGGCGGTAACGATCTCTTTTTCATCGTGTACCCCTGATAGTTATGATCTGGGGGCTGAAGGTGTCAGCCCGGGAGACCTGGTAGAAGGAATTGCTTTTACGGTCACTCATGATACGGAGAATCCCAATATCATCTATTTGAAGAGTCTGATGGGTTCTCAATATACTCCTGTGTGGATACATCCGCAAGGGTATTCAGAAGCAGAAGAAGTTACCTTGAAAATGCCTTTTGAGGGTACTTATGATGTGGTGTTTGGTGTACAGACACGAGGTGAAATTGTATATGGAGATACCGTACAGTTCACTATATCGGAGTTTTATCCCGATTTTGTGAGTGATGATTTATGGACGTACCTGACAGGAGGAGTGGGACATTCAAAGACGTGGATCTTTGATAATGGAAAATATGGTTTGGCAAGTGGAGAACTTTCTTTCCAGGATCCGGCTGATGGTACTCCGACCATGAGTAATTTCTCACCCAACTGGGAGCCGGGCGCGGGTACTCAGACAGGCGATGATAACATCTGGGATAGTTACATGACATTTACTCTGGATGGAGGCGCGTTTGTGGAAGTGTATAATGCGGGCTGGAAAGATGAATCCGGTACCTTTATGTTGAATACCGATAATAATACATTATCCCTGGTAAATGCGTCTATTATACATCCGGAGTCATGGGATGGTAACTCTTCTAACTGGAGAAATAACCTGAATGTTGTGGCACTTACGGAAAATCAATTGCGTATTGCTGTATTCAGAGATACCTCAAGCGAAGGAGAGTGGTGGTATATCTGGAACTTTGTATCCAAAGAGTATGCGGATAATTATGAATATGAAGGGGATGAAGTAGAACCTTCTTATGATGGAGATGCCAACGATGACCTCACTACTTCGGTAAGTACTACTAAAACCTGGATAGTGAATCTGGAAGCTCCTTATAACTGGGCAGATCTTACCGGTTCTTTATTGAATGAGTGGATTATCGGAGAGAATGGAATACCTACATATACGGATTGGGATCCTCCTTATGAAGAAGAACCTTTGTCTAATGTATCTATCAAATTGTCTAAAACGGGAGACAATACCGGAACTTATGAAATTGTAAATTATGCAGGGGAAGAGTTTTCCGGAAGTTATTCGATAGATGAGAAAAATTGGATCGACTTTGGGCAGGATATAGATATTCTGGTAGTAGATTGGGTTTCTGTTTCTACATTAGATGGTAAATTGCGGATCGTGAATGTAGAAAGAACCATCTCCGGAAATGTCAGTATATTGCATTTAGGGCGTTATAATCCGGGAAATGAAAATGAATATATTACGATTGGACTGGTACAGGGAGATGGTTCCGGAAGCGATGATGGTGGTATAGTCGGAACAGAAGTTGGGGTTGATAATGATAAACTGGATTACGGAAATACAGAAGGTGACGGTGGTTTCCGTATTGTTCTTTACAACAGCTATGGAGGTCCTACGCAAGAAGATCCGGCAGTAAATATTAAAAATATTGTTTTTGATAATGTGATTCAAATCACCTTTACGTTAAGTGGTATTACTTTTAAAGATGAAACGAAGACCTATACCGCTGCAATTGGTATAGCAAACTCTGATTGGTCTAAATTTTATTGGGGAGGTGGTTCAGGAGATACTAAAATCAATGGAGATGGCACATATACAGTGTGGTGTCAAGTCAAAGATTTTGATGGTGGCTTGGCCGTTTTAGTGGTTGATATACCGGATATGTCTGATAATATAGTAGACTTGGATGGAGTTACGGCTATTGTAGATAAAATCATTGTAGATTAATCATCTATTCTTGGGTTTAACAGGTTCTTTATGATAAAAACATATATTATTCAAACGGTATGTTGTGTTGTTATGCTGGTAGCAGGCTTGTCCTGCTCCAGCGATGACAACGCGGATGATCCCGAATTAATAGTAGGCAAAGATCAATTATCTTTCGGAAAAGGAGAGAATACGCAGAAGTTTGCTATCAAGACCAATGTGGACTGGCAGGTATCTTCCTCGGAAGCATGGTGCATATTGTCTCCTACGTCCGGTAGCGCGGGTACGCATCAGATCGAAGTTTCTGTAATGGCTAATCCTGATACGGATCCACGTACTGCGACAATCACTGTGAATGCGGGGGGAATGGCAGAACAGGTAGCTGTTAGTCAGTCGGCCACTGAACTGTTGAAACTGACTCAAACAGAGTATGAGATTTCTGCTGACGGAGGGATAGTAGTTGTGGAATATGAAGTTTCTTCCGAACCGCGGATCACGATCAGTGATAGTTGGATCAGAGAAACTACTGTGTCCCGGGCAGTTTCTACCGGAACTCTTTCTTTGGAAGTGGAGGCCAATGGTACTATTCTCGAACGTACAGGTACTATTGTTTTTGTTGTGGGTGAACTCACAGAGACTGTGACGCTTGTACAGGCCGCTCAGGATGTGTATATAGAGGCAGATGCCACAGATATGGACAGCGATGCGCTTGCCTTGGCACAGCAAATGGGGATAGGCTGGAATCTGGGCAACTCTCTGGAGGCTTGTAACGGAGTGGATAGTGCCAGTGAAACCTCGTGGGGCAATCCGGTTACTACTCAGGGCTTGATCGACGCGGTAAAAGCTGCCGGATTCAACACTGTACGTATTCCTTGTGCCTGGAGCGGATACATAGAAGATCAGTCTACCTATCGGATCAAAGACTCCTGGCTGGCCCGTGTCAAAGAAGTGGTAGATTATTGCGTAAGCAATGATATGTATGCCATCATCAACATCCATTGGGATGGAGGCTGGTTGGAAAATAATCCTTTCTACGACAAACAGAAGGAGGTGAATGAGAAACAGGAAGCCCTCTGGAAACAAATTGCTGTCTATTTCCGGGATTATGACGAACACCTGCTGTTTGCAGGCACAAATGAAGTACATGCGGACTATGGTACACCCACCTCTGAGTATATAGAGGTTCAACACTCGTACAACCAGACATTTGTAGATGTGGTTCGGGGTACCGGCGGACGGAATGCGTATCGAAACCTGATCGTTCAGGCATATAATACCAACATCACCTATGCGATAGAGTATCTGAAGATGCCGGAGGATCCTACAACGGATCGGTTGATGGCTGAGGTACATTATTACGATCCTTATGAGTTTTGCCTGGACGAAAGCAGCAGCAAATATCTTTGGGGTAGTCAAAGATACAGTGGTACCCATCTGGTAACCTGGGGAAATGAAGACTGGGCCGATGAAGCATTTGGCCTGATGAAAACACATTTTGTAGATAAAGGTATTCCGGTGGTTATAGGGGAGTACGGAGCGATTTTACGTACAAGTCCTTCCGAAGCAGTAGAAGCGCGGAACTACTATCTCAATTATGTGACACGCGCCATGCTGAGAAATGGCTGTGTACCGGTCTATTGGGACAATGGAGGAACTGGAAATTATGGTTTTGGTCTTTTCAATAGGAATACATATGAGCAAGTACATCCGGATGCTATAAAAGCAATCATGGATAATTAATCATTAAAAAAACGGTACTAGTTATGAAAACACAAATTACTTTATTAGGTGTGATCTTATTTTTTTAATAGGATGTGAACATAGTATAGAAGTGGTAGAAGATAATAGTATGTTTTCTACGGAAATACAGTCGGCAAGTATAAGTAGTACTCTTGAAGCAACCTATAGTTTTTGTAATATCATTGGAAAAACTCAGCAAACACAAATATCTACGTGGGCATATAGCTCTACTTTGGGCACGCCACAAACTATTCGAAATCTTTCCGGAACAAGATTATATGGTGATATTTCACTTCGGATACGTGTAACTCTTCATAATACTTCTTCTTCATCTATAACAGTTAGTGCTCCTATTGTTGAAAGTAACCCTTTTGGAGGAGCAAGCAATATGGAGGCTTCTCTCTATGAGACAACTGGTTCGGCACTGGGGGATAAAGTAACGAGTATTACTATACCTGCCGGACAAAGTGTTTTTGTCTTTTTTGTGGCAGAATATGCTAATATTGACTATACTTTCCCTGATCCTGGTTATGGATGGGCCACTGCCAGAACCCCCGTATCAGTAACTTCGACAGTGGGTTCCGGAACATTGCCAAATAGTAATAATTATATATTGGCATGGCAATAGACATATTTTTATTCTAAAGTAATTTATCCATAAAAAAGCAGTCTTAATTTATCCGATAGTAGGACTATTTTTTTGGTTGGGTCTTAATTTTTACATTTATGAGAAACCAATCTGTCTCCACAACCCTTCTGGCCTCTGCGGGAGTAGCTTTTACCTTACCCACTTTTGCCCAACAAGAGCCTAATGTACTTATTATCTATATGGACGATATGGGATACAGCGATATCAGTTGTTACGGTCAACAGAAGTGGCACACCCCGAATATCGACCGCCTGGGACAGGAAGGGATCCGCTTTACGGCGGCCTATTCCGCCTCTGCGGTTTCCAGTCCTTCCCGGGCAGCCTTGCTTACAGGGCGTTATCCGTCCCGGATGGGCATAAAGGATGTATTTTTTCCGGAAAGTTATACGGGAATCCCGGAAAGTGAGGTCCTGATCTCAGAGTTACTGAAAGAAAAAGGATATGCTACCGGGGTGATCGGGAAATGGCACTTGGGACATCGCGATAAATATCTGCCGTTGCAACGGGGATTTGATGAATATTTCGGTATCCCCTATAGCAACGATATGACTGCGCAGGTGTATCTCAGGGGGAATGAGGTTGAGGAGTTCCATATTGATCAGTCGCAAATGGTGAAACGCTATACCCATGAAACGATAGATTTTATCAACCGGCACCAGGACCAGCCCTTCTTTCTCTATCTGGCACATAATATGATGCACGTACCCGTCTTTTGCTCCGAAGAGTTCCGGGGCAGATCGGGACATGGACTCTATGGAGATACTGTACTGGAAATAGACTGGAGCGTAGGCCGGATCATCGACACGCTGGAAGAAAAAGGGCTTCTGGAAAATACATTGGTCGTATTCAGCAGTGACAACGGACCCTGGTTGCAGGAAGGCCCTCTGGGAGGAGAGGCCGATCCGTGGCGCGAAGGCAAAGGAACCAGTTTTGAGGGAGGCGTACGTGTGCCTTATCTGGTCTATTGGAAAGGAAAGATACAGCCTGCGGTCCGGGAGGATATAGTGACTACGATGGATCTGTTTCCCACCATCGCCGAACTGTGCGGATTAGATGTGCCTGCGGGTTTGAGAATAGATGGATATAGCCTGACAGAGTTGCTGCTGAAAGGCGGGAAACGCGTCAGCGATCAATATGCCTATTTCCGCGACAATACAGTAGCTACCGGTTTGCGGGCAGGAGATTGGAAGATCACCCTTCCCGAAGGACAGATCTATGGCAATTTCTGGCGGGCCTCTACAGCGGCACACGATACGCTGCTTTTTAATCTGCGGGAAGATCCGGAAGAGCAGATCAATCTGTACTATAAATACCCGGAGAAAGCCAGCGAGATGGCAGAAGCGCTGTCTACCTATAAAAAGGAATTCGGAGAGATACCTCCTCCGCTTGTCGTAGGTTTCAACGATCAGTTGCGTGAATTGCATCAGCAAAGGGAAGAAGCCATAGAGGAAGCGAAACAGCGTGGGATCACCAGCAAAGCTCAGCAGATAGACGGGTTTACAAACGCGGAATGACAGTCTGTTATCATCTGCGTTTCTGATGTCTGGGAACTACTACAGTCTCAAAATCACTTCTGTGGTCACGAGGAATTTCGGTGGTAGATTCTCTATACTCGGTCTGGATGGTTCTGGGAGAAGTTCCATTACAGGAGTTGCCCTTGTTTTTACCTTCAGGGCATTTCTCTTATAACCTAAGTAAGCCACCATTTCCCCTTCTAACCTACCTTCATATATTTTGGCATGAGGTTTTTTAAGGAAGGAGTCTACATAGTCGGCTGTTTGAAACTGATCAAGAAACTCTTCACTAAGTAAATCTTCGGGAATGTTTATAATTTATTCCCTTTTTCAATAGTTATGCATAAATAAAAAATAACCAGATCTTAATCCTGTAGTTTTCATGTACACCCTCCTATGGTCTGTGTGCTTTTCATAAGTGATTTATTTTGCTTTATGAGGTAACTTCTTCTTATTTGAATTATAAAAAGTCACTTTCTTACACAGTTTTTATTTTCTCCTGGAATTGTTTGTTTTTAATCAACTTCTATTCTGCCTGTGAGCATTACAAATATCTACTTCTCGGGTGGAAAATCATTAGTTATACTCTCACTTATTTTTATAAGTTTAATATCTTTGCATTTGTCTTTTATCTATCAGCGATGATCTGACAAGAATTTATTTAATTAATGGAATATCCGTACATAATTATGAAAGACAAACCAGAAAATATAGAAGATACCCTCTCAAAGAATATCTATTTCCGGAACATTAGAAAATACCTCCGTGAATTATCTGTAGTGGTAGCAGGTATAGCCATAACCTTTTTTGTCAGCGGGTGGATCACTGGGCTTCAGGAGAAAAAGATGCTGAAGAGTTATCTGCAGGCTGTGAAGTTCGAGTTGGAGGAAAACCGGTTGCAGGTAGAGGATAAAATGTTAATGTATGCCCAGATAAGTATATTGGCTGATTATCTGGCTACAAAGAGCCCGCAGGATCACCTTGTCGATTCTGTTTCTCTGGTTTCTTTTTACAACAGCAGTTTGTTTGGAAACCAACAGGAGGTGGTAGCAAATATATCTACTATAGTGATCAAAACAAGTGCTTTCCAGATGTTGAAGTCTTCGCAGGTAGCTCATACATTTATGGATCAGGAACTATTCAGATCCATATTGGAAAGTTATACATTGATGGAGGATATCAAACGGGAGAGCGATGAATATATGTCCGGAAAAAAAGAACTTATCCATACCATTATCCGGAAAAATAAAATGCTTCCTTCAGACTTTGACCTGTTAGATACACGGTGGGAAGAATTCTTTTATTTCCTGTGTATACCTTATGCGTATGAACAAGAGTTCTCGAAATGCCTCTGGCAAATAGAAAAAACTCTTTCTCTGTTCGGAGAATAACTTCCCGGAGTAGTATATACAGGAAACAGGGAACCAATAGGTGTCTGACCGGTATATATATCGTTGCTTAGCTTGTTTGGTTCGGACCTACTTCTTAGGTATCAATCTCTTTTTTAGTTTATGAAAAACCAACCCGTTTTCCCGGCATTTCTGGCTTCTGCCGGAGCATTATGCTCATTTTCTCTCTGGGCCCAACAGACTCCTAATGGCTTTAGGATTTGCATGGACGATATGTAGATCCGGAAGAGCAGATCAATCTGTACTACAAATACCCGGAGAAAGCCAGTGAGATGGCAGAAGCGCTGTCTACCTGT
>Ga0192241_10569_pt1 | contig 15853 bp, 14 predicted proteins | sample Koala_Koa27_I3_FD_131239 | JGI IMG/M metagenome (GOLD analysis project Ga0192241, IMG submission 131239) | Enriched cells from koala feces incubated with labeled cellulose particles, San Francisco Zoo, California, United States - Koala_Koa2-7_I3 ... | reverse complement strand
GAGCAGCAATTCAATCCAATTTGTTACAGCGGCTGAAGCTGTCAAAGCGATTAAATCGGGCGACAGTATCCACCTGAGTAGTGTGGCCAGCGCCCCGCAATGCCTGATCCAGGCCATGTGCGACCGTGGCCGCAACGGAGAAATAAAAAACATTACCATCCGCCCCCTCCACCCCGAAGGTGCGGCTCCGTACGCAGCCGCCGAATTCGAAGGTATTTTCCAACTGGATTCCTTCTTTGTGGGCGGCAATGTTCGCAAAGATACCCAGGCCGGTTATGCCGATTATATTCCGGTATTCCTGAGCGAAACCCAGAAACTTTACCGGGCAGGGGTGGTTCCGTGTAATGTGGCCATGATCCAGGTTTGTCCGCCGGACAAACACGGATATGTATCGTTGGGAACCTCTGTCGACGCCACATTGGCAGCGGTGGAATGTGCTCAAACAGTGATTGCGGTGGTCAACCCGAATGTACCCCGCGCTTTCGGAGATGCTTTTATCCACCTTTCCGATATCGATATTTTCGTGGAAGACAACACCCCGCTCGAAGAAGCACATTTTACCGTACCGACCGATATCGAGGTGGCCATCGGTAAACACTGCGCCGCTCTGATCGAGGACGGAGCTTGCCTGCAGATGGGTATCGGAGCTATTCCGAACGCTGTGCTGGCACAACTGGGCAACCACAAAAACTTAGGTATTCACACCGAAATGTTTGCCGACGGCGTGCTGCCGCTCGTGGAAGCCGGAGTAATCAACGGCTGCAACAAAGGCGTGGATAAAGGAAAAATGGTTTCTACGTTCCTGATGGGTTCACAGAAAGTTTATGACTTTATCGACGATAATCCGGGCGTTTTAATGATGGACGTAGGTTATACCAACAATCCGTTTATCATTGCCAAAAATCCGAAAACAACGGCCATCAACTCTGCCCTTCAGGTAGACCTGACCGGTCAGGTGTGTGCAGACTCGCTCGGCACCAAATTCTATTCCGGTGTGGGTGGACAGGTTGACTTTATCTATGGCGCATCGTTGTCCGAAGGCGGTAAAGCCATCATAGCCATGCCGTCCGTAACCAACAAAGGCACGAGCAAAATTGCTCCGACGCTGAACCTCGGCGCCGGTGTGGTAACTACCCGTGCCCATATGCATTACTTTGTAACGGAATACGGCGCGGTAGACCTCTATGGAAAAACCTTACAGGAACGGGCTAACCTGGTGATCAGCGTTGCTCATCCGGACCATCAGGAAGAACTGGACCGTGCAGCCTTCGAGCGTTTCGGCCCGCATTACAATTACATTAAAACTAAAATGGGACGCTAATTATTTTGCGGTCGGTTTATATAGTAAAGAAGGTGTCGGAATTCCGACACCTTCTTTATTACATCTTCCATTTATCGACAACCCAGGGCCAGTTTGAGGTTTTTTACGCTGTTTTCCCACATCTGAACCGCGTCATCGTATTCATCCTCTTCCGAAAAATCGGTGATGGACAAAGAAACATCTCCGGTCAGTTCATGCGGCGTGATCCGCATTTCGAAAAAGATGTCCGGATCGACTTCCTCACTCCACCGGAATCGGACGTATTGATTTTCACGATTCGATATTAATTCCGCATCCTGCGGGCTTTTGTGCCAGTAAAAGACAAACTGGTTTTCGGCTTTTTCCACTTTATCGGCGAACCAGCTTCCCAAACCCTCTTCGGTACTTAACTTGGCGTATAATGAGGCAATCGTGCAATTAATCGGATATTCAAGGGTAAATTTTTTCATCATTTCCTTCATTTCACTAAGGGGGTTAACAACAACTTATATTCAACGGGTCCGCATAGACAAATATTGTACCGAAAACTTAAAATCGGATTTAGAACAGTGTATCGATTTTTTTCTACCTTTGTTATATTATGAACCAATGATTCACATTATGAAAAAAACCTTACTCACCGCATGTGCAGCAGTAGCATTTGTAGCTTGTGGTGAAACCAAAAACAACACGGCTACGATCGCCGGTAACACTACAGATGCAGATCTGGAAGGCAAAACCGTTTACCTCAGCCTGCGGAATGAGGACAAGGGCCTGGACCGGATCGATAGTGCGGTGATTGAAAACAATGCATTCATTTTTGAAACCAACGCCGAATACTTCCAACCGGCCGTACTGGAAATCGAGGGTCAGCGGGCTCCCGTCACTTTTTATCTGGAACCGGGTCATATCGAAATAAAACTGAACAATGAAGGAGGACGGGTAGTTGCCACGACCACTTCACCGTCGAATGACATTATTAAAGCCTATAACGACGAATCATCCGCTTTGCAGGAACCGGTAATGGCTCTCGTAACACAGCTCAGAGCTGCAACCGACGACGCACAAAGGGATAGCCTGATGGAAATTTATGAGGCCGCTTATGCCGATTATCAGCAAGCCGCCCAGCAAGTGCAGGAACGTTACATCCGGGAGAATATGGGAGGCCCTATTCCGGCTGTACTGCTTTCACAAACATCGACTTATGGTTTTACACCGGAACAAATGGACTCATTGATAAACCTGACCGGTAATCCCGCCCAGAATTACTTCCTCGACCAGATGAAAGAACGCCGGGATGTTTTGGCCAAGACCACTATAGGACAACCCGCTCCGGAAATCACCCTGCCGCAACCCGATGGAACCCCGCTGTCGCTTTCTTCACTTAAAGGTAAAGTCGTTCTGGTCGACTTCTGGGCTTCCTGGTGCGGACCGTGCCGGCAAGAAAACCCGCATGTGGTCAAAATGTATGACCGTTTCAAAGACCATGGTTTTACTATCCTGGGCGTATCACTCGATAACGACCGCGAAAGATGGCTGCAGGCAATCGAAGCGGACCACCTGACCTGGAACCATATTTCCGATCTGAAAGGCTGGCAATCTTCCGTAGTAAGACCCTATGGAATTACCGGTATCCCGCACACCACATTGTTAGACAAGGATGGAATTATCATTGCCAACAACCTCCGAGGTGAAAACTTAGAAAAAGCTGTGGCTAAAGCTCTTGGAATGGAAGAATAATAAAATGTCACGAAAACTTTCCAAAACCCGCGAAATTCGCGGGTTTTTTTATTTTCCTGTTAAAATAAATGGATTGTTCCAACGTTCTTAAATTAAAATCACCACTAAATTGGAGGATATGGATTATTGATACTTTGGTTATAAGTAAACAGCAAAATTTATAATTGTCAAACTTAAAAAAAGTGTCATGATGGATTCATTATTTTCAATTTTTCTGCTGACAGGCGCCCTGGCGGCAGGATTAAAAAAGAAGAGGCAGGCATCTCTGAACGGAGCGGTCGCGGGCTTGCCGGACGGGCACGTAGAACTAAGAAATCAATCCGGGGTTGTCGCTACTTACAGGCTGATCGACGGACGGTTTCATTTGCAAACCGAGATTGCCTTCCCCTATGATTATTTTTTGCTTTTCGAGAACGGTCACCGTATACCGCTCGTCATCGAAAAAGAGCATGTTTACGTTGACATCGATTTTTCAAACGATCCGACTTTTATTGACATCAGACAATATTCATCTGAAAAAAGATTTCCGGTACCGCTGATTGTCGAGCCGGGTTAATCTTCGAAATCCTTTATCATGTACACTAACTAATTCGGAATAATCTTCCCGCTCTATGCGGATTTATATAATTCTACACCCCGCTCACAGCGGGGTTTTTTATTTCTTAATGGAATACTAATCTACTTCGAATTACAGACTCTGCTCAGTGCTAATTTTTTATTTCTTTAGATTTCATCTCCAAAATTAATAAAAATGAAATTAAGGCTCCCAACAGGCACCCCTCCGTAACTCGTCAGAAGAGTGCCCGCAAAGGGGGTTGTCTCCTTCGCCGGAAAATCGGACACTCCAGATTCAACGGTAATCTGCATATGAAAGTAGAGTAACCCGATGCGAAAGAATTATTTGACAAAATCGCACCTTACCAGGGATGGATCGGATTTGTATTTGCCATCTGAGGAATTTGGGGTATTATCAGCTCTATACTTAATTTGGGCTGGCTATCTAGCATTCCTGTATATTGGGTAACATACCTGTTGGTTTCGGTTGTGGAGGCGGGTTTGGGTATTATCCTGGGATATGGTTTGATTCAGAAATACGCCTTATCCAAAAATGAGCAGGCAGCAGCGGGCGAAAAAGTGCTGGCCAAATTATTACCGCTTCAAGGCATCCTCGGCATTGTCGCTATTGTGCTCGGTATCTGGCAGGTTATCGCTTCGATTCTTTGGGTGGTAGCTTAAAAAAACATAGCATAAAAAATGAGGGCCCGGAAGGTGGCCCTCATTTTTTATAAGGAGAATTTAGCGAATACGATCCAGAGATTTTATCAGTAACTGATCCTTCATAATTTTTTTAAAAGCCATTACCACCAAAATCATCCCCAGAATAGGAAAAAGATCGACAATCGAAAAAGCGACTTTATCCGTAATTTGAGAGCTGCTTCTGAAAAGAAACATAATCATATAGATCACTACTCCGAGCAAAAGAATCAATTCCGCAATACACAGACGCATCTGCAAACCTCTTTTTTTATAAAGAAAAATGATAACCAAAGGCAACAAGGCTGAAAGGGCCGTCAATATCCCCATAGGTATGGTTCCGAATGCCAATACCGATGACTCTGTCCCGGTCGACCATGCTCCCCACACATTTTGCCGAAAAACTTCTCCCTCCCAAAGGAAAGAAGCAAACGGAACAAAGCACAAAATCCCCAACAGCACCGAGGTAAAAAACAGATAGAGAGTTTGAATTCGTTGAATCATAATTTTTATTCTGAAATTTTTATATGGTCAATATCGATTTTATCTTCGATCAGGTAGTTATTGCGGTCTGCGCTCTGGCGTCCCATTAATTCTCCCAGGAATCCGGCAATAAATAACTGAACGCCCACAATGGCCATAGCCAGAGCCAGGAAAAAAAGCGGTTGATCTGCCACACTCCGAACCGGAATACCCTGCCCTTGCAGGATCAATTTCCGCGTAATCAGATAGATCGCAATCAATCCGCCGATCAGGAACATCACCGTGCCGCTTCCTCCGAAGAAATACATCGGACTTTTTCCGAAGCGTGTCATAAACAGAACGGTAAGCAGGTCCAGATACCCTTTGATCATCCGCTCCCAGCCATATTTAGAGGTTCCGAATTTCCGGGCCTGATGGCGGACGACTTTCTCCCCGATCCGTTGAAATCCGGCTTTTTGAGCAAGCACCGGAATGTAGCGATGCATCTCGCCATATACCTCGATACTCTTTACAACTTTCTTTTTATAGGCTTTGAGCCCGCAATTAAAATCATGCAGTTTAATGCCTGTCATCCGGCGTACCGTAGCATTGAAAAAACGGCTCGGCAGCGTTTTACCTTTAGGATCATGACGCTCTCTCTTCCAACCGGACACCAAATCGTATCCGTCCTGGGTAATCATCCGGTATAATTCCGGAATTTCATCCGGCGAATCCTGGAGGTCGGCATCCATCGTGATCACAACATTCCCCTGTGCCGCTCCAAAACCGGCATACAATGCGGCCGATTTTCCGTAATTGCGACGGAACTGAATCCCTTTTATGTATGGATTCTTTTCGTTCATTTTCGAAATGGTCCACCAGGTATTGTCCGTACTGCCGTCGTCAATAAAAACAACCTCATACGAAAAAGCGTTAGCCGTCATTACCTTTTCGATCCAGGCGACCAGTTCTGGTAAGGATTCAGCCTCGTTGAAAGCCGGAATGACCAATGAAATATCCATAGGGTTAAAATGTCGGATTATATTCGTCGGTATCCTGTGCGGCAAACGGATCAGCCGGACGTTTGATAAACGCAGCAACAATCAAACCAACCAGACCACCGTAAATACACATGGTAAAAATACCCGAAAAGGCGTAGATAATCGGGTTTTTCATCACTGAAGACATCGTTTCTCGCATTTCCAGTGTTTGTTCCACCAGGGTTTCGTTCAGGCTGGAGTTAAGCAGCATGGTTTCAAAAACGTCGTCAAAATACCCCGGAGCGATCACCACTTGCAGAAAGAACGAACCGACTCCGTAAACAACACCCGTAAAGAGCATCATAGCCATCACAAATCCAAATACGGTCGTATACGGAAAGCCGAGTGCCAGTCCCCTGAACTCCCGCATCCGCCGGCAAAAATAAATCAGGCCGCCGGCGATTAATATAAACTGGACAAAAGAAGTCATACCGGAACCTTTCATCGGCATATCCATCCCATATCCGATGAGATCCCAGATAAACAGGATGACTCCCAAGACAACCCCTCCGGCCAAAGCTTCCGTCCAGAAAACTTTGGATAAATTTCTCTCTCTCATATTTTTTTGTTCGTATTTACAAGATCACTTCACCGAGTCCCTGCCGCACAATTTCAATCTCGTCTCCGGTGCAATCCACCACCGTCGATGCCTCATTGTTGCCGTAACCGCCATCCAATACCAGATCGACCTGCGAACCATATTTTTCATGGATCAGTTCCGGATCGGTGGTATACTCGATCACATCGTCGTCGTCTTTGACCGATGCCGTGACCAACGGATTACCCAGGTATTCTACAATTTTTAATGGAATTTCATTTTCAGGAATCCGTACCCCCACATTTTTCCTTTTCTCCAGGAATTTATCCGGAACCTTACCGGATGCTCTGAGAATAAACGTGAAAGGACCGGGCAAATTCCGTTTGAGCACCTTAAAAACAGGGGTTTCGACTTTGGCGTAGTCCGAAATGTGTCTCAAATCCGAGCAGACGATCGACATATTGCCGTCTTTGTGCCGGATCGCTTTTAGTTTCTCGATGGCTTTCGGGCTTTTCAGTGAACAGCCGAAAGCATATACCGTATCCGTCGGATAAACAATAACACCGTCGTTTTCAAGCACATTGACCACCTGGTCTATTACTTTTTGATTGGGGTTTTGCGGGTAGATTTTTACGATCATGACGTTTCCCGTTAAAAATTCAAAGCCCTAATATACGAAAAAAATCGCATAAAAAATGGGTAAGCTACTTACATCGCACCGCTACAACCGCCTTATCCTTGCTGCCTTCCGGCCCTGGGGAGATTCAGCAGGAGCTGGTCGTGTAAGACTTACCCGGCACAAAAGTACGCTTTTTTCTCTTTTTTCCAAAAAAGAATGCGCCTTTATTATTGTCCGGGTTATTTCAAAGGGTGATTTTAAATTATACCAACCACACTAAATGCACGTTAAGTATAGAGAATATTTCTATTTTTGCAGCATGATTAAGAAAAAAGCCAAAATCATTATATTGATTATCGCCGGTCTCGGACTTGTCCTCGGCGGAGTTGCCGCGGGGATGTATTACTCTATAAAAAGCAATGCCGTTGCACAGGCCGGGGAGATCTACCTTCCTACCGGTTCCACTTACGGAGACTTATTGGAATCCTTTTCTACGGGCGATATACGATTGAAGAACCTGAAGCGTTTTGACCGGGTGGCCTGTATCCTCGATTCAGAGCAATCGGTACGTCCCGGGTATTACCGGGTAACGGAAGGAATGGATTACCTCGAAGTAGCCCGTTTGTTTCAACGGGGATGGCAAACTCCGGTGAGAGTTACGTTTAATAATGTCCGCTTATTGCCCCAGTTGGCCGGTAAGATCGGCGGGCAAATCGAAGCGGACTCCGCCATGCTGAGTTCTGTTTTTATGAACGATACGATTCCGCCTTACTATGGATTCCGGAAAGAGGAATTTATCGGAATGTTTATTCCGAACACCTATGAAATGTATTGGACAGTCACTCCGACCGGATTTCTCGACCGGATGAAGCGCGAATACGACAATTTCTGGAATGAAGAGCGGGAAATGAAACGGACGCGCACCGGACTAACCAGAAACGAGGTGATGACAATCGCATCCATTACCTACGAAGAGACACAGAAAGCGGACGAAATGTCGCGGGTGGCAGGTGTCTATATGAATCGGCTGAAAATCGGCATGATCCTTCAGGCTGACCCCACGCTGAAATTTGCGGTGGGAGATTTTTCCATAAAACGAGTTCTGGACATTCACAAAACGGTAGATTCACCTTATAACACTTATATGTATGCAGGATTACCTCCGGGGCCTATTTACATGCCGTCGGTAAAAGCCATCGACGCGGTATTGGATTACGAGGCACACAGCTATTATTACTTTTGTGCGCGGGAGGATTTTTCCGGCTATCATAATTTCGCGCGGACCCTGCCTGAGCATAACCGGAATGCAGCGCGTTACCATGCAGAACTGAACCGCCGCGGCATCCGGTAAACGATTGAGAACGGTTCTTTACATAAAATCAATCGAAAACGTATGACGAGTCAAATCGCTCGAACGTAAACCATAGAAAAAGCCGGATCTATAGGAGACCCGGCTTTTGTTTTATTATTGAATATCCAAGGCTTCAATCGTGATGCCTTTGATTTTCTCCAAAGCGTTCCGAACCTCCTCAACATGGATTTTATCAGTAAATGTCCCGACATAAAAAACGTCTCCCGCCCGCGTGACTTCCTTCGAGCGGGCATAACGGTTCAGTGCAAAACGCACATCCTCAGGTAACTCATTTTGTGGAACAGTGATGGCGATCCGCCATAAACCGGCTTCCTGGGTCGATTTAGCGGCCAGATTCTCATAGACATTCTCTTTCCAGCGCACCGGTTCCGGGCGACGGAACCCGGCATCTTTCAACTCCTGGACGGCATCCAATGCGTCCCCATAGCTGCGGAATAATCCGGCAAAGTACCTCCACTGGCTTCCCGCACGCTGGTAAGCAATCGGAGCGGCACCCCGGAAAACAGAAACTGCCTGCCGTTGGGAAAACGATCCGACCGTCACGCTATAATACGTTCCCGTTTCGGGAATCAACAATTCCGGTATTGGATTTGCCGTATTATAGAACGATGTTCCAGGAAAAGAGACGGGCTCATAGTGAACGAATTCTTTCTCCTGAAGTTCTATCCGAGGAAATGCCAGGTCAAGTTGCGGTAACGTCCGGCCAGCTCTTTCCAACGAATCCGTAGCCGCCGAAAGGTTTAAAGCACGGGCCAATGCCAGTTCATACTCTAAAATCAAAGCTAATTGTCCCGGCATTTCCGCCAGGGCCACCGACATCACTTCCGACCGGGAGTAAGTCTGCCTATTTCGGGATTTCTGGTTTAAGGAAGACAGATCATTCATCCGGTTCAGTTTATCCAACAAAAAAGCATACAGGTATATCTCCTGATTATACGCTTCATTAAAAGTATTGGAAATCTGATTTTCAAGAGCCTGCATCTCTCCTACCTGCTGCCGGTAGTTCTCATAAACAGCATTTGCCTCTGCCGGTGTCTGTAGTGAGTCATAGCCCTGAACCGATTCATTTAATGATCTGTATTTTGAAGCGTATTCCTCCAGGAGAGAAGGATAGTATTTTTTAGCCCTTTGCGCCTCTTTCAATTGTTGATATTCATCGGTATGGAGGTTCTGTTTAAAAAAATCATTCTCGATGAGATTCCGATGATTACTGGAAGGTGTTTTACCGGATGAGCCCGGTGAATCTCCAGGGTTAGTCAGATTGTTCAGAATAAATTCCTGTTCAATGCTGTTTATATTGGAGGCCAGTACATCTTGACGGCTCCGTATATCGAATAACTGCTCCTCCAGCCTCAAGATTTGTTGGGAGCGGCTGTATATATTCGTCGTATCACTGGTCAGTTGCTGCCTTTGGGTCCGGATGACGTTCACCAGTGAATCCTCCCGGATTTTCAATGTCGCTTCTTCCCGCAAAAGGGACATATAAGTACTGTCCGATTCCAAACCGTTGATCGTGGTCCGAACTTGCTGAGCGAAACAAACCGTCCCTCCTCCCACTAATCCGGCCACATAGATAACTACAGTGATGATTTTCCGCATATTCAACTTAAAAATCCAAATTTCACAAAAATCCTTCAAAAAACCAACCTTACCCCCGTGTTATCGCCATGCCTTGTAGTAAAATATCTGTATCAATCCGAATATTTCCAAACGTCCGAGCAGCATGAGCAGGGTTGAAATCAATTTAACGGGAACCGGCAAGTGCGAAAACGTCGCTGTAGACCCGATCTCACCAAAGCCGAGACCTACATTAGACATCGACGAAAATGCTACGCTAAAAGCCGTCATCAGATCAAGCCCGAAAAGCGTAAAAACCAGCGTACCCGATACAATGATCAATAAATATAGTAAAATAAATGCATTTACCAGCTGCACCAAGCCTTCGGAGATGGAAATATTGTTCATTTTTACCCGGATTATGGCATTGGGATGCTGCATCTGTCGTATTTTGGATAAAATCGATTTGGTAGAAAGTAACAGTCGGTCGGCCTTAATACCGCCCGAAGTAGATCCGGCACAGGCACAGGTAATGCTGAAAAATATCAGGATCAGAATAACGAAAGGCGGCCATATATTACTGTTTGCCGTGGCAAATCCGGTAGTGGTCATCACCGAAACCAGTTGAAACAGACCATACCGCAGCGACTCCATAAACCCTTCATAATATCCGCCGATCCAAAGGGCCAATGCTATGGCTGCTCCGGCTATCCCTATCGAATAGAGATAAAACCGGGTCACTTCGGAGCGAAAAAGGTTACTACGCCGCCCGATCACTGTGGCGTAAATCAACCCGAAATGCATGCCGCCGATGATCATGAATACCAGTGTCACACATTCGATAGCCGGACTGTTAAAGTACCCGATACTGGCATTTTTAGTACTGAATCCACCGGTGGCGATGGTGGAGAATGAATGGTTCAATGCATCGAACCACCCCATTCCCACAATCCGCAGGCAGAGGGTCTGAAGGAGTGTAAGCCCCAGATAAACGACAAGAAGAATCTGTACGATTTTCTGGGCTTTATAGCGAAAATTATCTTTGGCCAGTGAGGAAATCTGAGCATTGGAAAGGGTCTGACGAGCCTGCCCGATGGCAGGCAGAATAATCATTACAAACATCACAACGCCTATCCCTCCCAGCCAATGGGTAGCCGATCGCCAGAACAACAAACTTCTCGGCAAGGCCTCGACTCGATTAAGGATGGTAGAACCGGTAGTGGAAAACCCCGAAACACTTTCAAACCAGGCATTTATCAGATTAAATTCCCCACCCCACAACATATAAGGCATCATGCCCATAAAGCAGGCCGCAATCCATGACCCGACTATGATCAGGTATCCCTCCTTCGAGGAGATATTTTTCTCGGATTCCACAAAAATCAAAGGGAAGGCTCCCAGTGCCGTGGTCAAAAAAAAGCTCAACAGCAACGGATAAAACCCGGTATCCATATGATTCACCAATGCAATACCGGCCGCGATCAGCATAAACAGGGCATTGAGCAGCAGCACAACCCCTATGTAACGTATTACGACGTTAAATCTCATCCCGAATCAGGCGTTATTCTCTTTCTTGTTGATCATGGTAATCAGGGTGGCTATATGGTCGTTCAACTCCCTGACCTCGTCCCGGCCTTCGATCTGTATTTTGTAAGGCGCTTTCAGAGTCAGGTAATTATCCAATCCTCTTTTTACCTTCAGCACCGGACGGATATAATACAGGTCGATAAGAATATAAAATACCAGAATGATCACAATGGCAATGGCTAACGTTATAATACCCGGCATGATGGCCCGGTAAGCATTATTCTGGATTTTCTCGGTATTCTGATCGATGGTATTTTGACTGCTGATCATTAAATCCTTCACCGTCAGCACCAGATCATAAAAAGCCAATTTATACTGATGATCATACCGCACTGCACTATCGGCAATCGGAGCAACTAAAGCCATATCATACTGTATTTTAGCCTCTTCGATTCGTTTCAGCCGGTTGGTATGGATGTCCATGGCCTGTGCTTCGAAAAAAGCCTCTTCGAAACTTAACCGTCCGTCCAGAAACAACGAATCCGTATTGAGTGAATCCGCCCTTCCGGAGTATACCGACAATGCCAGGGCATCGTTTTGCTGTCCGACGGCCTCCAACATTCGCTGTGAGTACGAAAGATCACGCAGGCTGTTTTCCAGCAATTCACTCGTCGTACGGTTTAGCCGAGACAACTCAAAATAAGAAATCAGGGAGGCAAACAAAAGCAAACAAGCCAATATGACAAACCCGATCCCGATTTTACGTCGTATTCCCGTAGCAGGGCGAAATCTTTTGCGTCTTGGTTTCTTAAGTCTCATACCTGTCCGTTTCGTTCATTAAGATGACACAACCCAGCGTCAGTCAATGGTTTGTGCGGTTATATTTCCTTCATCGGTCAGACCGGTCAGTCGCACGGGGACAATTCGGTTAATCATCTCCTGGCGGTAAGGCATTTCTACCCGTAAGTAGTTTTCCGTGTAACCAAACATCAGGCCACCTTTACGGGTGCTTTCGAAAAGAACTTTTGCCTGACAACCGAGAAACCGTTCTGAAAATGCACGGTGCAGCCGGTCCGAAAGCCCGGTCAAATGTTTTACCCGTTCATCCGACACCTGGGGCAATACTTTCCCCGGCATATCCGCAGCCGGAGTATTCGGACGCACCGAGTAAGGAAAGACATGTAGAAAAGCGGGTTCTATCGATTCCAGAAAACGATAGGTCTTTTCAAAGTCTTCATCCGTTTCACCCGGAAATCCGACGATAACATCGATTCCGAAAAAAGCGTCCGGCATCACTTTGCGGGCCGCCGTGATTCTTTCGGCAAACACAGCGGTATTATACCGGCGTTTCATCAGGGCCAGAATTCGGTCGCAGCCGGATTGCAACGGGATATGAAAATGGGGTTGAAACTTACCGGACGCCGCTGTAAAACAGATGATATCATCCGTGAGCAAATTCGGTTCGATCGAGGAAATCCGGTAACGCCTGATGCCGTCCACCCCATCGAGGGCGATCAACAAATCCAGGAACGATTCCCCCGTGGTCCGACCGAAATCTCCCGTATTTATCCCTGTGAGGACTATTTCCTGCTGTCCTTTCGCAGCAATCTTACGGGCTTCCGACACGACCTGGGTTATCGGAAGGTTCCGACTCTTCCCCCGTGCCAACGGAATGGTGCAATAGCTGCAACGGTAATCGCATCCGTCCTGAACTTTCAGAAAAGCCCGTGTGCGGTCACCGGACGAAAACGCAGCAAAGAAAGAGGTCAGTTCTTCTGTATCGCACGCATACACTGCCGTCTTTCCCTTTTGGGCAATCTCTCTGACTTTCTCAGCCAATGATCCTTTTTCATTGTTTCCGATCACCAGATCAACACCGGGAATAGCCGCAATGTCCTGGGGTTTTAACTGCGCGTAACAACCGGTTACCGCAACAATCGCTTCCGGGTTTTCACGGTTGATCCGCCGAATCAGGTTCCGGCATTTCTTATCGGCATGCTCGGTCACCGAACAACTATTGATTACATAGATATCGGCCGACTCCCCGCGCCGGGCCCGCAAGATCCCCGCTTCTTCCAGTTCGCGTGCGATGGTCGACGTTTCGGAGAAGTTCAGCTTGCAGCCTAACGTATAAAACCCGGCTTTTTTATGAGTTCGCATAGATCAGATGTTCCTGTATTGATATTTTTGATCGCGCAGGCGCGGTTCAAATCCCGCCTGTCGAATGGCATCTTGAATGCCCGGCGCATCGAAACGGTTATCGGCTCCGGCCGAAGAAACCACATTTTCCTCGATCATGATCGACCCCATATCGTTCGCTCCGGCGTGCAGGGCCACCTGTGCCGTCGATTTGCCTACGGTAAGCCATGAGGCCTGTATATTGCGGATATTATGAAGCACGATCCGGCTCAGTGCAATCATACGGATATATTCCACCGCAGAAAAACGGGTGGTGAAACCTTCTTTTTCCAAGAGAGTTCCGTCGCCCCTGTATATCCACGGAATGAAAGCGATAAAACCAAAACTGCCGTCCGGTTTGCAGGCTTGCAAGTCGCGGATTTTTATCAGGTGTTCCATGCGCTGGCGAATCGTCTCCGCATGGCCGTACATCATCGTAGCGGAAGTGGCCAGGCCCAGGCGGTGTGCCGTGCCCATCACTTCCAGCCATTGGTCGGCGGTGCATTTGCCCGGAGAGATGCGTTTGCGAACCTGATTATCGAGAATTTCAGCGCCCGCACCCGGAAAAGAATCCAGTCCGGCGGCCATCAATCTTCTAAAAACCGATTCCACGTCGATCCCACTGATCCTCGCGATGTGAAATACTTCCGGCGGTCCCAATGCGTGAAGTTTTATGGAAGGAAATTTCCGTTTAAGCTCCCGGAACAATTCTTCGTACCAGCCGATATCCAACTTTGGGTGCAGACCTCCCTGCAACAGCAATTGATCGCCATTCAAAGAGAGTGTTTCCTCGATTTTTTGCGCATACTCTTCCGGAGTGGTCACGAACGCCCGGTCGGTTTGATGCGGTTTGCAGTGGAAATTACAGAATTTACAACCTGATATGCAGACGTTCGTGATATTTACATTGCGATCGATCTGCCAGGTAACCTCATTATTGCCGACAACCTCCCGCCTCAATATATCGGCAATAAGCATCAATTCACTCAACGGAGCCTCCCGAAACAAAATTTCCGCTTCCTCTGCCGTCAGGTTTTGCCTGGCTAACGATTTTTGATAAAGATAATCCCGTTTCATACAGCCGCAAAGGTACAAAAAAGATGAAGCTTACGGACAAACCGGCCAATAATGGCAAGAAAAAAGCCACAGAGACTTCCCGTCTGTGCGGCTTGTTTTCTGAACGGATGAAAAATTCAACCGCCAACCCGATCGCAGGGGATCACATCGGGCATTCCCCTTTGATGCAAATATTTCCCCCTATCCGCATCATACCGCATTAAGCGGAAATAGAATATATTTTGTGTTTAATCTCCATTTTTCAACCTCTGGAGAAGTGATCTACAGTCGCTCAAACGTGCTTATAATGCACCTAATTACTCTCTAAGTTTCTATGACAAAGATAGAAGTTCCGTCCGTAAGAAATAATTACATTTTTCCGAAACATTTTTACAATTTTCAGAAATCAAAAACAGACGAAAAAAGCCGTAAAATGAACTTTCTTTTACGGCCCTTCACTTAATCCTCCAACACTTTAATGTCTCTCTTGCGCAGACGGTTTTTGAGTTCACTGGGCGTACAGCCGAATTGTTGTTTGCAGAAACGGGTAAAATGGGTCGGTGAATTGAATTCGTATTTGATCATCACATCACTGATAGTCACTGCCGGATCAGTCATAAAATGGCGTACCCGGTTGGCCTTTTGTTTAAGCAGCCACTGTCCCGGAGGCATTCCGAATTCCTCCTTGAACTGGGCATCGAAAGAACTGCGGCCCATATGGAGCAGGTTCGCCAGATCCTGCACGCCCCGCACATGGGTGTAATGGCTTAGCACCACTTCCCGGAAATCAAGCGATTTTCCGATCATCGGGCAGAACAATTGGGCCAGTTCTTCTTTCGGATAAAACCAGCGGAATACCAGGAACATCTCGTTTTGCTTCAGTTCATGGAAATGCATGCAATTGATTCCATTGCGCAGCAGGTAGACCAGATTGTCGAGAAAGTGTTCCATTTGCGGCAGAATCCGGATCGGCTGCATCGTATAATCGACCTTCGAACACAACGGCGCATACGTATGCAAATCCATTTTATCGCATACATTATGTGGAACTTCAAACATACAAACCAGCAATCGCACTGCTGTATGCCATTTGATGTCCACCGAAGAATTCTTGGTCAGGTAAAAAATATCCCCGGCGGTGAAGTGTCTGTTGTCGAATTCATTGAAGTCACCTTTCAATTCTCCTTCCAACACAAAAATCACCCGGTTA
>Ga0192241_10567_pt1 | contig 15980 bp, 14 predicted proteins | sample Koala_Koa27_I3_FD_131239 | JGI IMG/M metagenome (GOLD analysis project Ga0192241, IMG submission 131239) | Enriched cells from koala feces incubated with labeled cellulose particles, San Francisco Zoo, California, United States - Koala_Koa2-7_I3 ... | reverse complement strand
GTAATAGTCTTCGCTCAGTCGACTGACAATCACTCCTTTGCTGGTACTGGCATGAATGAATTTCCCATTTTTGAGATAGATACCTACGTGAGCTACCTTTTTTCGGGAACGGCTACTGCTGAAGAATACCAGATCGCCTTCTCGCAAATTCCGTTTGGCGACTTTGGTACTTTCTTTTCTCAGGTCTTCGGTGTTTCGCGGAACCTGAGTACGGTATACTTTCCGGTATATCTGGTAGGTGAGTCCCGAACAGTCGGTACCGCGTTTTGAATCGCCGCCTCCACGATAAGGAACACCAATCCATTCGGCCGATTCCAGATAGAGTTTGTGGTTATCTTCCATATTGATGTCCACGCCCAGCAGGATGGAGGCGCGTGCCAGTGCCTGGTAATCCAGACGGGGAGCAGACGTGCGGCAGGAACTAAGGATAAAGATCAGTCCTGTCAGTATGAAGATTAGTTTGAAGTTCACTCCCATCGGCTATCTTTCTTTTCGTATATCGTAAAATTATAAGTAACTTTATTCTTCTACATTGAAGTAGTCTTCCAGTTCTTTTTCAGCTGAATTATTCTCATTCATAATATCCCGGATGATGACGCCATTCTCCAGCAGGGCAATACGCGGACATACATCTATCGTATGATTCAGATTGTGGCTGGAAATGATTACAGTTGCATTATGCTCTTCGCTGTACTTTTTGAGCATATGTTTGATAATGGATTGCGAACTGGGATCGAGGAAGTTGAACGGTTCGTCGAGTATCAGCAACTGAGGATAATGAAGCATGGCGGAGATGATGCCGATTTTCTGTTTATTACCGGCTGAGTAGTTACGGATCAGTTTCTTTTGTCCGATCACTTCTCCGCTCATCAGACGTTCGAACGGCAGAAGGCGTTCGTCCACCTCTTCTTTTTTCAGTCCGTACATTTTCCCGATAAAATAGAAATACTCTTCCGGGGTAAGGTATCAGAAATCCATCGTCAATGAAAGCACCTGTGAAGTTTTTCCAGTCTTCACTTTGACTGACGTCAATTTCGTTAATGACGACATTCCCATTATCCGCTTTCAGTAAGTCGAGCATCAACCGGAAAAGTGTTGTTTTACCGGCACCGTTGTTTCCTACCAATCCGAGCATATCGCCTTGATTGATTTCATAGTGATCTATGTTCACGGCTAACTTTTCGCCGAATTTCTTTTGAAGATTATTGATGCTTATCATTGTCTTGGTATTTTTATCGTAAATGATTAATCGGTTCAATCGTAAATCTCTTATTGGCGACTGTCTCTGAAGCCTTCCATATTCTCGTATCTCCGTTTCATGAAACGCTTATAGACGTTTCTGATCCAAAGCGGAGAAGTCAGTGTGAATCCAAGCCCGATGGCGAACAGGATAGAGTAGGCGGCCGTTTCACCCAGAAACGCATTCAACACAGAATACAGGATCAACGGGATACCGAAAGCTCCGAAGTTGACAACCATTTGTATGGCGCTGTTGGTCTGGCGGCTTGTCACTTTCTCGTTCAGTGCTACGGTCTGCTTATTGTAAACAGCCAGTTGGAAGAAACAAAAATAGATAAAACCGGTGGTATAGAAGAACCAGGCAAAGATACCCAGTAAGGGAACTTTATCCATTACAATGGCGGGAATCATCAGGACAAATGGGACGATCTCGCCGATAGTATAGATATAATATTTTGCTTTCAGCAGACTCATGATGGATTCTTTGCGGGACATTAGTCCATCGATGTAATTGCCTTCGAAGGACATGAGTTGCGAAAGGATGATCATGCCGAATACGGCAAAGTTGTAAACACAGATAAAGGTAGTCATGGTGCTCGTGTCATAAAGGCTTGAAAAGCTCAACAGGCAGGAGAAGGCGATGACTACAAGGAGAACATTGCGCAATGCACCTTTGCAACGCCGGTTGCGCAAAAGCATTTTTAATTCCAACCGCATATATTCACCAACTTCTCCGTATCGCTCGAAGAATTTGTATTCTGAAACATGCTTGATGCGGGTATCATCTACTTTTGCCAATTCGGCGTAGATGAGGCCGGACATGATTTTGCGGTTAATCAGCCATAAGATGGCTATGACAAGAATGGTACCGAGGAAACAGAGAATATTCCCGTTGATATATCCGTCGCCCAGGTCCATAAAGAAGTAGAACAGGGGACTGTCTTCGGGAATAAAGGCAAGGCAGCCCAGTCCACCGTAGAAAGCGATGGGGAGCAGCACCCACCAAATACGTTCATTGATTAGTGTGCGACATAACAAGTACCAGTAATTGTTGGCAACGATCAAAAGCCAGATGCCTATGAGATAGGTGAGTACACCTGAGATACCGAAATATTTGGTAATGGTAATGAAGGAAAAGGGGACGAACATAAACAACCAGAACAGGTTGAACAGACTAAGTCCCGAACGGATAAGCAGGAAATCGATGATCCGATTTCGTTTAACCGGCAACAGGAGGTAAGGTTTTACCTCCTGCGTCGGTGTCTTTTGGAACGGAATACGCAAGAGGAAGTCAAGTGCCAGAATAAATATCAGGGCAACGGCATTCATTACATGATATGGTTCCCGGTTGGGAACCATATCTGCAAAACCGAATGCAAACGTCGTACCGAAGAATATCAGGTATCCTGCCCAAAAAGCAACCCCGATATATCCGAATATTTTGGCAACTTTGTTCTTTTCATACATCGGATGCCGTTTGGAGGCGAGCCGTCCATGTTTGCGTAATTCGTTAAATATCATCATACTGTTGGTATGCTATAAAAGTTTATTTAGCTTCTTCTTCAGGTACGGTCATGATGACTTGGATTTCGTTGTTCTGTTTCATCAGCTTGGCAAGGAATTCCTGTACATCTTTTGCTGTGATGCTGTTGACCAACGTTTCATAGTCTTTTGTATAATCGATACCTGTGTAGAAATACTCATCCAGATTGCCCAGCCAGTAGCCGTTTTCCTTTTGGGCGTCTTTGTATTTTTTCAGCATATACTCTTTGATCTTCTGCATGTGTTCGGCAGACGGACCTTCTTTGGCCATTTTTTCCAACTGTTCGATGACGATGCCCGATAGTTTGTCTTTCTTGGCCGGATCGGTCTGGAATACAATCTGAAGCACGAGTTGTTCTTTCGGATATTTGGTGAGGCTTCCGCTGCAGCTTACGCCATAAGTACCGCCTTCTTTCTCACGGATTTCTGCGGTGTAAACCATATCCAATGCCTGATCGAGGATGCTGAGAGTAAGGTTGTTGCGTAAATCATATTTGCAAGTACCGTTGAACAGGAACATGATGGTTGCCATCGGTGTTTCTTGTTTCTTGGCAAACTCGTTCTTGTATTGACCTTTGCGGATTTCCATCTTCGTATCTTTGAAAGTCTCTTTGCGATTGATAGATGGCAGACCACCCAGATATTTGGCGATCATCGGTTTCATTTTCTCAACATCAATGTTTCCTACAAAGTAGAATGTAAAGTCGCTCGCATCTTTGAAACGGTCTTTGTACATTTCCATTACACGGTCATAGTCGATCTTGTCCACCATGTTTTCTTTCATGCTGAAAGAACGTGGGTGATTGCCGTACAATGCATAAGAGACTGTATCACTGAATGCGGTCATCGGATTAGCGTCAGCATTCTGCAATTCGGCTTTCATGCGGTTCTTGTATGATTCGAATGCTTCGTTGTCCTTGCGGGGAGCAGTGAAAGTCAGATAAGTCAGCTGCATCATTGTTTCAAAGTCCTTCGGAGAACAACTGCCGGAAACCGTTTCTGTTGTTGCGCTCACACCGGCTCCTACAGAAGCACGTTTGCCTGCAAGTGCTTTACTCAAATCTACTTTGCTGAAGTTACCGATACCACCAACCATTGCTACGCTGTTGATTTGAGAGATATTCAGAATCTCTTTGTCGGGGAACTGGCTGCTACCACCAAGACTGGTACCTTTCATCAGAATCTGGTCAGCTTTGTAGTCGGTTGTTTTGATATATACTTTCACACCGTTGGACAGAACAAGTTTTGTTGTTCCGTAAATATCTCCGGCTTTTTCAGAAACGATCTTTCCGCCTTTCGGCTCTTCTTTCAGCAATGGTTCGTTAGAAACTTTGTCTTCGTAAGGCTTCAGATCGAAAGATTTCATTTGTTTCAGCAAAGCAGCGATTTCTTCTTTCGTCGGGTATTTTACACCTTCCTTCTCCGGACCTGCCAACAGTACTACCTGATTGTTGTCAGTGATCAGCTGTTGCATCACTTGATTGATAGCCGCTACCGGAATGTTTGGAGCCAGCTGATTCATCATTGCATATTCGTATTCAATGCCCGGCATCGGTTCATTGTCAAGGAAGTTACTGATGTATTCGTTGACATAAGTGTCGTTTTTCATCTTTTCGCGTTCATTGTAAGCAGATTCTACGCGTTGCAGATAGTTGGCACGGGCACGGTCATATTCAGTTTCGGTGAATCCGAAGCGGCGTGCGCGTTCAGTTTCTTCGAGAATCGTTTTCATGGCCAGTTCGATACCATCGATTTTGCTGCTGGCGTCTACTCCGAAAGCATTTTTGGTCTTGGCTACGAAGAAGTCGCCATAACCTGCACTTGCACCTGTAAAAGGAGGATTCGCTTGCTGACGGATTTCTGCCAAACGGCTGTTCAGCATTGTAACTCCCATGCTAATCATGTATTGAATGCCGTAATAGTTGATTGTATTCTTCAGTGAATCCGGGAAGGCTTCGCTCTTGAAGAAGAAGCTGATGGAAGGAGTTTCGATTTCCTTGTCCGTACCGATAAAGATTTGCGGTTCCTGATTGTCTGCTACCGGATAGTAGATACGTTCAGCCGGATTCACCGGAGCTTTCACGTCTGCAAATACCTTTTTCAGCTTTGCTTCCATTTCATCTACATTGATGTCGCCGACAATCATGATACCTTGCAGGTCCGGACGGTACCATTTCGCATAGTAGTCACGGATGTCCTGATAAGGGAAATTGTTGATTACATCGAGGCTTCCGATTGGCATACAGTCTGCATATTTGGAATCCGGATACATGACAGGCAGGGCATTGGTCATGATGCGCTGCATACCACTGTTACGGCTTCTCCATTCTTCACGGATCACACCACGTTCTTTGTCGATTTCCTTGTCGGCAAGGTTGATGGCGCTTGACCAGTCGTGCAGGATCAGCAGACAAGAGTCTACTACACTGACGTTGTCGGTAGGTACATTGCTGATTCGGTATACTGTTTTGTCGATACTGGTGTATGCATTCAGGTTTGTTCCGAACTTGATACCTTTAGTCTCACACCAAGGCACGATGCCCAGTCCGGTTTCATCACCCGGGAAGTTTTTTGTTCCGTTGAAAGCCATGTGTTCAAGGAAGTGAGCCAAACCGCGCTGTTGCGGCTCTTCAAGGATGGAACCCACTTTCTGTGCAATGTGAAATTCGACGCGTTTTTCTGGGAGTGCGTTGTGTCGGATGTAATAAGTAAGCCCGTTGTCAAGTTTACCTATGCGGACATTTTTGTCCACGGGCAGTGTTTGCATAGGTTGTGCAAGCACGAGTTGGAAGTTGCAGCATATAAAGAGAACTGCAATAAAAAATCCACGTAATAAATGTTTCATGTTCTATTTAGTTTATAAAAAAGTTGTTTGAAATATCTGTCGTATTTTTGTGTATAATCACAAACGGGCAGAAAAAAGAGTTATTTGATAGCTTCCCGTATTCTGACTAATTTCGTTAATAGTCCTTCCAGAAGGTCCAGCTTCAACATGTTTGCTCCGTCGCTCTTGGCTACGGCGGGGTTTTCGTGTGTTTCGATAAAGATACCGTCGGCTCCTACGGCGATGCCGGCTTTGGCTACGGTTTCGATCAGTTGGGGCATACCACCGGTCACTCCGCTGGTCTGGTTGGGTTGCTGCAATGAATGGGTGACATCCAGTATGACCGGATAACCGAACGTTTGCATTTCCGGAATCCCCCGGTAGTCTACTACAAGGTCCTGATAACCGAAGGTTGTTCCGCGTTCGGTCAGCATCACGTTCTTGTTGCCTGCTTCCACCACTTTGTCAGCGGCAAACTGCATGGCGAGCGGAGAGAGGAACTGTCCTTTCTTGATGTTAATCGTCTTACCCGTTTTAGCAGCAGCAACCAGTAAATCCGTCTGACGGCAAAGGAAAGCCGGAATCTGGAGAATGTCTACGTATTCGGCAGCCATCTCAGCCTCGTCGGCCGAATGGATATCCGTCACTGTGGGCACTCCGAAAGTATCATGTACCTTTTTCAGCACTTTGAGTGCCTTCTCGTCACCGATACCTGTGAATGAATCAAGACGCGAACGGTTTGCCTTGCGGTAAGAACCTTTGAATACATAAGGAATCTGTAATTTTTCAGTGACTCCGACCACACGCTCAGCGATGCGCATTGCCATCTCTTCACCTTCTATTACACATGGACCGGCCAGCAGAAAGAAGTTACCGGCAGGATTGTTCTTAAGTTCGATCATTTTATTAATTACAAGTTACTAATTACTTATTTATAGTTTCATGAGTGAAGGGCTGTTTTTCGCCAGAAGCCCGGTTCTGTTGGCTAATTCGGAATAATCAGGGTCGTCTTTTCTGATAATACGCCTATTTCCAGTGGGAAATGTCTTGCCAGCAGGCGACCGTCCAGATCGACGGAAGCATTTTGTGCGCGGAGCACTTTTACTTTTCTTGTCCGATAGCTTTTCACCATCTTATGGTTCAGGATTCTTCCCTGAATCAGCATCCACAATCCCGAAATGATTTGCAGGAATTCCGGACGGTAGATGACGGATACATCCAGCCAGCCGTTGTAGGGTACGGCACTCGGAGTCTGTCCCCAGCCCCAGGCGCTTCCTACACATACGGTCATGATGCGCCCGCGGATGTGCTCGTCATTGATACGAAGGTGCATCCGGTATAGTTTGCGTTCGAATATCAGCGAGAAGAGGGCGGCAACGTACGACAGGAATTTCACCCCCCAGAAACGTTTGGTCTGGTCGGTGATTTTCACAATCCTTGCGCCTAGCCCGATGTTGACTGCATTGAGGAAATAACGGCGTTGGTGTTCCTTGCCGTCGTAGAAGTTGCAGAAGCCTACGTCTATTTTCTTGAGACGGTGGTTGATGATACAGTCTACGGCAGGTTTGTATTCGGTACTGAGTCCCCAGTATTTGGCAAAGTCATTTCCTATACCGTTCGGAATCATGCCAAGGGCGATGTTCTCCTTGTCTTCGGCATCAGAGAGCATGATACCGTTGATGGCATCGTTCAGCGCACCGTCGCCACCTACGATGACAATGGTACGATAGCCGTTGTTCGCCAGAATTTTGGCAAGACGTTCTACAGAACCGAAACCTTCGGATTGTACATAGTCATAGTTGACACCTTTGCTGTCCATGTACTCCTTGATTTCTTTCCATCGTTTCTGTACCTTTCGGGTACCTGCTTTGGGGTTGTAGATCACTCCCCATTTTCCAGGTTCTACACTCATAACCGTATTTCTATCCTAACTGTATTAACAATCGCATTTTTTATCTTTCACAGACCATTCGTAAATGACTGGCAAAGATACTAATTCCCTCGCAGTTTTTCTATCACAAAGGCTATCTTTTCTTCCATAGGCAGCTCTGCACTGACCCAGTGGATGGTAAATCCCCGACGTTCCATGCCGCGGAACCAAGTCATCTGACGTTTGGCGAACTGATGGATGGCCGTCTCCAGCTCAGTGAACATCTCTTCGTAAGTCAGTTTGCCTATGACGTATAACGTCAGGAATTTGTATTCCAGTCCGTAATAAATCAAGTCGTCCGGTGAAATGCCTTGTTCTGTTAATCGCCTTACTTCATCCACCATTCCTTCGTCCAGCCGTTGTTTCAACCGTCGGGTGATCTTCTCGCGACGCAGTTCCCGATCGATATCTACCCCGATGATGAGGCTGTTCAACTTCGGAAACTCCCGTTCGGGAACCGGATGCACGGCATAATACTCCTCAATTTCTATCGCACGGATTGCACGTTTCACGGTATCTACATCCGTAGAGTTGTGCAATGTTTTATATTGCTTCAGGATTTCGGTCAGTTCTTCGAGAGAGTGATTAGCCAGACGGGCACGTAACTCCGGATTTTCCGGTACCGGCATCAGCTTATAGCCTTTCAGTACCGATTCCAGATACATACCTGTCCCTCCACATAAAACGGGCAGACAGCCTTTTTGTTTGATGGATTCGTAAGAAATCAGGAAATCCCGCTGATATTCGAAAACATTGTATTTATATCCGGGATCGGCGATATCAATCAAGTGATAAGGAATTGGATGTCCGTCGACTGTATAATCTGCCAAGTCCTTGCCCGTACCGAGGTCCATTCCCCGATAGATCTGACGAGAGTCGGCACTGATAATTTCTGTATTCAGTTCATGGGCTAATGCTGCAGCAAAAGGAGTTTTCCCTGAGGCTGTTGGCCCTAATATGGTGATTAAATCATAGTCCGGCATAGCTTTATTCTTTAATGACGGCAAAAATACAAAATAATTTTGACCCAGTGGGTTATTTGGATGCTTTTATCTGATTATTTAATAGGAAGCAGAACTCAAATTTGAACTACATAAAAGTTTGAAGAAGCGTTGAGAAAAGCTACTTATTAATGGTCTGTAGGATACGACATACCTTTCCATTCTTGTCCACGCCCTCGATAATGATATCTTCGGGAGCTGTGCTGTCCGGTGTATAGTATTCTATGGTCGCTTTGCCTTCGGCGTCTAACCGTAATTCCGGATTCCAGTAAACGGTACTCCGGAAGTCCGAACGCTGAGCGTTCTTTTTCTCGGGAGTATCATAGGTGGGGTGATAGAATTCTACGGACTCACTGTATCCCAGCGGCGTATAAGTGATAATTCCCTGCGCTGGTCTGGCCGGAAGATTTCTAGGGTCTTTCAGAGTGATGACAACGGCACCTCCGGAAGCACGGGGACCCAGTATGACGGCATCTGCTCCTCGAAGCAGACTGATACTGGACATGTCACTGACTTGGATATCCTTCAAAATATCGGAAGCATCTTCATACACAATATCATCGATAACAATGATTGCCGGTTCGGAATTGTTACGGATATGTATCTCACTTCCGTTCGTGATTGTAACGCTGGGTAGTCTGCTGGCTGCATCAAAAGCTGTCTGACCGTATCCTTGCAGTCTGTCTTCTTCTACAGTATAGGTGTTGATACCCCCTGTATAGATACTTTTTGAACTCGGACGTTCCCGCTTCGCTGTAACTGTCACTTCTTTCAGATTGTACACACGCATTCCCCCTTCCATATAATACTGGTCACGGGTATTCATCAGATAATCTTCCATAAAGGTAGTTGCTCCGTTAAAATAAGGGGCTTTATGCGTAGCGACCGGGTACTGGGGAGGATCCATTAGAATATCTACACCGGCAAATCCTTTCTTGGTGCGTGCCTGAACAAGGAATGTCGTGCTGTCTCTGAATGAGGTATTGACGATGAACTGGCCTTTCTCGTCTGTCTCGGTGGTGGCTATGATATTGTATTTGGGAGCCAGTACACAGATGGGACCTTTCTTTACGTTTGCTCCGAAGAATCCCATGATTCGTCCGCTGATGGTTTGTCCTTTTTCTATATAATTTGTGAAATTCAGCGAAGGAGTGCGGAGAACATTTTCCATTTTATGCCTGCGCCAGCCATGTGTCATCATCAGATAGTCGATGGAACGGAGCGTCCGGGCGTCCTGATTCAGAAAATAGAATGCGGGGTCTTCCACATATCCTTTCAGATCCGAAGTCAGCAGGAGATTGGACAGGATATTATCGGCGAGAGAGTCGGGCTGAATACTTTTTCGGTCGGTGATGCTGACAGAGAAAGTACCTTCTACCGGGTTGCCCTCGCTGTCTTTGGCAGCGATCTGTAAAGATACCTTCTCTCTTTTTCCATACGTCGGTTGGTCTGTAGTGATTTGCCATTGATTCGGCTTATGGTCCGGAACGAAAATCAACCGTTCACTAAGTGCATTTCCTTGTTCATCAATCAGCATGAAGTGAGTGATCCCTTCCGTAAACAGGCTGTCATTCATCTTTCCGAAAGTTCTTTTCGGATTGATGGGTTGTAAAATGGCCAGTTTGCCACGGGTATGTGCAAGCAGAAATAGTTTCTGAGGCCATTCGGTCGCTTCTGTCTTTTGGATTTCGTAACGAATCTCCTGTTTATAGTGCGACATGGCGATGGAGATTCCTTTCGGTTCTATGGCAGGAAGGTCAAATCGCTTGGTAATACTGTCATTAGTTCTTACCGTAACATAATAAGTCTCATTGTTGACGGGATTCATCGTGAAGATGCCCATGCCGTTGTGTTCCGAACGGAAATTGGTAAGTGTGTCTCCTTTAGAGTTGAACAAGAAACCTTCGATCTCTTTAGAGAAGCCATCTGCTCCCTGTGCTTTGAAAGCGACATTCTGATGAGGAATGTTGATCAAGGCACCGCCTTCGGGGAAAAACTTCACATCGAAATCATTGGTAAACACAGGAAGATGGAAAGTCCGTTTGTAGATATATTGCGGATCGTCAAATTCTACTTCTATTCTGCGCGCTACCGGAGATTTTAAATCGGGTAGGGAAATGGAAATCCAGCCGTTTTCGTCCGTCTTTTTTTTGCCTTTGTTTTTTATCTTACCATTCTCAAGGTATAGGTATTTGATTGTTGTATTTTCAAAAACAGCCTGTACGTTGCTTGTAAATTTGATCTTGGCAGTGTAATGTGTATCATCTTCTTGCTGATACTCGATGCTCGAAACGATGGTATTGTCAATAGAGTTTCCTATCTTGATGTTGCGTGAAAAGAAAAAGTCAGGGTCTTCATTCAGCATCCAGTTGCTATACCCCCGCAGGTAATAATCGCCTGCCGGAAGGGTGGCAGGGAGGGTGAAGGCGTTGTGGAATCCGAGAGAATCTCTGCGGATTTTCTTTCGTTCCACAATGGAGTCGGAACGGTTGATCAGTTCCGTAATGATAAAATTACTTTGTGCGTTGTCCTGATGGGTGATGGCGTTCACCAGATAACCTTTGAACCATATCTTTTCTCCGGCTCCGTAAAAAGGCTTGTCCAGATGGAGGTACAACTTTTCTTTAGGAATTCTTTCCATCAGACTGAAGTTGGCGATAATCGTATCTTGCATGGTCTGTGCAGATAGCGATGAGAAATATAGAAGGACTCCCAAGAGTACTGTGATACTTCTTTTACTTTGAAGAGTAGTGGTGTTTTTCATATATTGTGTTTTTAACTTTTATGCATCCAGATTGAAAGAACTTTTCGCTTCACAGCCAGTATATTAATGACTGATACGATGAGGAATAAAAGAATACCCATACTGACAGCTACCCATAACGAACCGGTTTCCAGTTGCGGGAAGAGGAGTCTGATACTCTCTATGTAATAGCTGCGCAGCCAGCATACCAATCCGACAGATAAAATCAGTACGATGATGTTCAGTCCTACGGTCAGTATCTGATAAGGCAGCGCTACCCTGTTGGGGCTGTAGCCTATCAGAAGCAGACTTTCGAGCTTGGTTGTATTCTTTTGGAGCAGTAAGAATATGCTGAGCATCAGGATATAGAATGACAGGATACTGATGAATAAACCTACTCCCAGCACAATACCTACGATAAGGCGAAGGAAATAAGTGGTCTTTCCGGCATCCAGTTTTCCGTCTTCCGTCTCGTAGCCTTTTTTCTGAAAGTAGCTGGCAATAGAAGAGTCGGCGGGATTGCTGACCTCGATGATCAGTCGGGCAGGTTGTGCCTCCGCGTCGGGGGCGAAGTTCTTGTTTGCCCAGTTCATGAAAGACTGCGGAACGAGAATCGTATTCAGACGGTTGGAAAAACCGACGATGTTTCCCTTGTATTGTTCTACCCGTCCGTTGCCCCGCATCATGATGTCCATCTGAATAAGTCCCATCAATCCTTCTGACAACTTAGGCAGACTGCGGCTTTGAGCGAAACCGAAGTTATACAGATTCAGATAATTGCGTGGGATAATGATGGGAATGGTATGTGTTTCTTCGTCAAAGTGCCATTTGTCGAGTTTGATATCTACAAATTCATCGGGAACTGACTCGAAGAACATATCCGTAGAGAGATGAATACCCGCTTTCTGCATCCCCAATCCCGCCGAAACTTTGAATTGAGAAGGAGTGAAAGCTCCTATCGTTTTGGTAAACGACTGTTTTTTCAGATCGGCGATATCTTCGGGAGAGAACGTATTGCTTTTTCCGGCAAAAGACCCGAGCGTACTGATTTTCTTGGTTGCTATGATGAAGTCTTTTTTCATAAAGCTGTCTCCTTCGGTGAATACGGGAATGACATCTTTGTAAAACTGTACGCTGAGCAATACAATCATCATGCCGAACAAGTTGGCTAAAAAGAAACCGGCTAACTGACCGATACTGATATGTTGGCGGAGAAGTTTCCAGACAAGGGTATTCATTATTTTGTATTTTTATATTTTTAGGCGCGAATGACGCAGATTCTATTATAGTTGAAGCACCTTCTTGTATGGCAGTTCGATATGTTTGCCAATGGACGTGGCGATGACTCCGGCACCTTGTTTTCCGGCTTCGTCAATGATGATTTCTCCCATGATGCGGCTGTTCTCATCATCCAAATGGCTGATAGGCTCATCCAGAAACAGGAAGTCGAACGGCTGGCAGAATGCACGGATAAAAGCGACCCGTTGTTGTTGGCCGAAAGAAAGTTTTCCGGCTTTCACGTTCAGTTTATCTGAGATACCCAGCTTCTCGAATAATGAAAGAATCTCTTTTTTCTTCTTGTGTCCGGTAAGGTTATTCTTCAGTTGTACGTTTTCTATCGCTGTAAGTTCGGTGAAGATACGCAAGTCTTGAAAAAGCATACTCAGTGAATGCTTTCTCAGGTCTACCCATTGCTTCACGGAATATGCTTTGATATTGGTTTCATCGAAATTGATAATTCCTTGATAATCGTTGCGATAGCCGTAAAGATAGCTGCACAACGATGATTTTCCGGTGCCTGAGGCGGCTTCTATCAGATACATTTCTCCTTTCCGGAAGATAAGGTCCTGATGCCATACATCAGAGGTCACCGAATTACGGTCAGCAAACACTTGGGGAAGTGTTTGCTGTAAGTGAATACTATTCATGCCGTTCATTGACGAATTACATGCCGGCGAATTGCTTGGCAAAATCTACGATTTGTTTGAGGGCATTGACATCTTTGTCTTTCAGGCAAAGGTCTGTTTCGCTTGTTTCTCCTTCCGAACTAACGGATAAATAAGAAACTTTGGAAGCGAGATCAGAATAAGTCTTGAACTCCTTGCCTCCGAAGCCTACCAGCATCTTTACGACCGGTAAATCCAGTATGGCTTCTGCATTGATGGCCATAAATACGGTCTTGCCTTTCATGTCTGCTGCGTAAGGAGCGTCTTTGATCGATTTGTCAACCGTTTTGCCAATGCTCTTGTAGAGCAGTTCGTCATTGGTAGCATACATCTGTTTGTCCTTGATGCCGAAAAATATATTCATGCCTCTTGTTTTGTAGACATACTCGTCTTTGCCCAGTTCCATGATGTCTTCTCCTTTTCTCATGCCCAGTGACTGCTTGTTCTTGTAAAGAGCTTCAAGAGCATTCCCATTCTTTACATCAGCATAAGCAAGAAAAGTAGGGGCACTGTTCATGGTTACATTGATCAGCCCGGCAGAGATATCGCCGTTGAATGAACTGAACAGTTCTTTTACTTCATCCGCTTTGGCGATAGACACAGTGCTGCGGAATTCTTTATTCTCACTCAACAGATTGTAAAGTCCGTCTCCTTTTACGCCCATATTGATGAACATCAGCGTAGATGCCGGAAAGTATTTCACGAATGTGCCGTTTGTCTTTCCAAATGATTCCATTTGTTTTTTCAGAAGCGCTTTGACGGCGTCGTTCTCCGTGTAGTTTTCTGTTTTAAGGGCGATCTTGCCTTTTTCGAAGTTCAGTCCGCCTAGGATGGTAATGTCTTCCGGTTTGATTTCAGAAGGAAGTCCCATGCTGATCTGGCTTCTGTAAGTAGAAGGGATTGCTGACATGGAGGCGAAGAAGTTGATATCACTCTTTTGCTTGGCTATTTTCTGGAGGGCTCCGGATTTCGCAATGCTGTTGTCGGCAGTCTGTTTCATTAGTTTGGTGATGGCTTCTTTGGCTGCTTCTGTCTGAGAAGTTCTGCTGGCAGAGATAATGATTGCAGTGGTTTCATTGAAAGCAAGCAAGTTTCCGTTCAGGGTAGTGAAGCTATATCCGTCCGCTTCGCTGACCGGCTGGCAGATTTGTTCTTTTGCCATCACATCGAGGGAAGCGTGCAAATCGTCTTCATTGCTGACTTTGGCAACGAATGCACCACCGGAAATTTGGGGAGAGCTAAAGATATAGATCGGTGCTTCCGGATCCAGACCGGATGCTCCCGGATTGTTGATCACCTTCTCCAACTGTTGGAAAGTGGCAGCATTCATCCCGCTTTTCATTGCTTCCAGCAGTTTCTGTTTAGCAGCTTCATTTTCTTTGTCGTTCATTCCGGTCTGTGGATGCTGATTCTTTCCATGATCGTGTATGGTATGGCGTTCGACTTCTTCAACATTTCAGGTTCGTTGTTTGTTGAACAAGAAACCAGTTCCTCCATCCGTGCCAGTGCCCAGGGGTTGTTCTTTATGATGACCAACGGGTTGGGTGCCATCATCGGAGGATATGCCAGCGGTGCTGTCGTAGACGCATTCTCAGTATATGCTGATGGCAAACTAGTGAGCCGTGAATGGCCGGACATCTGGTTTATCTTTGCGGCGTATGCACTGGTGATCGGCATCCTGTTTGCTCTGGTATTCAAGTACAAACACCAACGAGAGAATAAAGTAAATTAAGTAAAAAAGAACAATGGACAAAAAAGTAGAATTACAAGTTTTAAATATCACAAATAGCCAAGCGCAAGTAGGCGCTTTTGCCCTACTGTTGGGTGAAGTGAACGGTGAACGGCAACTGCCTATCATCATAGGTCCCGCTGAAGCTCAGGCAACCGCCCTGTATATGAAGGGGGTCAAAACTCCCCGCCCTCTGACACACGACCTGTTCATGACCATTATCGGCGTATTAGGAGCTAGTTTGCTCCGCGTATTGATCTACAAGGCGAAGGACGGTATTTTCTATTCCTACATTTACCTTAAAAAAGACGAAGAAATTATACGTATCGATACACGTACCTCGGATGCTGTCGGTATGGCAATCCGTGCTGAATGTCCGATCCTCATTTATGAATCCATTCTGGAACAGGAATGCCTTCGGATATCGAACGAGGAAAGAAGACATCCTGAAGAGTCTGATGAAGAAGCGGAAGACGAAAAGAAGCGGGATCTGCCTCGCAACGTTACTTCAATGTCACTCGAAGAAGCATTGGATCAAGCAATCAAAGACGAGAATTACGAACTGGCTGCCAAGATACGCGACCGGATCAATTCAAGAAATCAAAACCACTAACCAATTATGCACGTATTTTATACTCCCGATATACAGAAAAACTACGAACTTCCGGAAGAGGAAGCACAACATTGTACCCGCGTCCTGCGGTTGGGTATCGGAGACGAAATCACTCTTACGGACGGTAAGGGACATTTCTATAAAGCAGAAATCACGGTTGCAACCAACAAGCGTTGCCTTGTAGCCATCAAAGAAACAATCTTTCAGGAACCGCTCTGGCCGTGTCATCTGCACATTGCCATGGCGCCGACCAAAAAATATGGACCGCAATGAATGGCTTGCCGAGAAAGCTACGGAAATCGGATTTGACGAACTGACTTTTCTCAACTGCCGTTTTTCCGAACGCAAGGTGATTAAAACCGAACGGATCGAAAAGATTCTGATATCAGCCATCAAGCAATCTCTTAAGGCTC
>Ga0192241_10564_pt1 | contig 16128 bp, 10 predicted proteins | sample Koala_Koa27_I3_FD_131239 | JGI IMG/M metagenome (GOLD analysis project Ga0192241, IMG submission 131239) | Enriched cells from koala feces incubated with labeled cellulose particles, San Francisco Zoo, California, United States - Koala_Koa2-7_I3 ... | reverse complement strand
CAGGTGAAATTGCGAAGAAGATTCAAGATGAGATGACTTATCCGGGACAGGTGAAGATTACAGTGATCCGCGAAACACGTGCGGTAAGCTTCGCCAAATAAAAATAAGAATAAGAGAATTTGCTATAACCCCCTTTCTTCCGGAGAAGAAAGGGGGATTTTTTAATGATGATACACAATGTTGTTATCCGCCCCTACGATGGATGAAAATGCGATACCTGTTTCTTCCTAGACAAAAGGGAAAGGGTGTCATAGCTTTCGCAAGTTATGACACCCATACAAAATTAATCTAACTTAAACCTTAGAAAAAACCTATGTCATGTATGATCCTAATTACTTCAATTCAAAAGGAACTTTCGATCTAATATCTGTAGCCGAAGCAGCTACAACAGCCTCAAACTTACCCGGTTCTGCCACCCATTCATGACGGGCATCATCGTAGAAACTCAAAGCATCTTTTCCGATGGTGAAAGTCACTTTTTTAGTTTCTCCCGGAGCCAACCTTACTTTGCTGAATCCCTTCAGCTCTTTCACCGGACGGGGCAGGGATGATTTCAAGTCACTGATATAGAGCTGCACTACTTCAGCACCTTCACGGTTTCCCGTGTTGGTTACAGGTACCGTGACAGTCAGCGTTTCGTCTGCATCCATCACTTTCTTATCCGCCACTGCCTTGCCATACGCAAAGGTAGTATAACTCAATCCGTGTCCGAAAGCAAATGTAGGCTTTGTCTTTTCCTTGTCGGCCCAGCGATACCCCACATAGATGCTTTCCTTATATTCTTCATCAATAATCTGATTGCCTTCACGCCATGTTCCGGGATATGTGTTGAGCTTGTGCGCACCCACATCCTGCAAGGAAGCAGGCCATGTAAACGGCAGTTTGCCCGACGGATTTGCATCGCCCACCAAGACAGAAGCAATCGCCTCACCTGCCTCGGAACCAATGAACCATCCCTGAACGATGGCGGGAACCTTGGCCGTCCAAGGCATTGCCACCGCATTACCCGAGATATTCACATAAACAACATTCTTGTTTGCCGCCGCCAATGCGGTGATCAGCTTGTCCTGATTGTAGGGCAACTCATACTCTTTTCGGTCGTGACCTTCACAGTCCTGATAATCACTCTTGTTCAAACCACCGAAGATAACTACGTAATCGGCATTCTTGGCTGCATCTACAGCATCGGCAATGAGTTATTCTTCTGTACGGTTCTCATCAAGGTTGACTCTTAACTTCACACCATTATACTCGCTGGTCTTGTCGCCAACATAGCCGCGCTGATAATCCACCTTTATGTTTGTACCTGCAAGACGGGCACGTAAACCTTCCAGCGGAGAAATCTCCTTCTGCACTTTGAGTGAAGAAGAACCGCCGCCCACAGTCATGGGCTTGATAGCATTCTCGCCGACAACGAGGATACGCTTAGCATTCTGCAAGTCTATCGGCAACAAGTTGTTCTTGTTCTGCAACAAGACGATACCTTCTTCGGCAATCTTCTTTGCAGCTGCATAGTGAGGTTCCGAACAGAGAAAACCAACAGGACGCTGCTTGTTCATCGTCGTGCGATAGTAAAGACGGAGCACACGGCGTACTTTATCGTCGAGTTCCTTTGTGGTGTATTTGCCTTCCTTTATACCTTTTATATAAGGATTGGCAAGGTAATAGTTATCGTAAGCGTTGCTTGCACCCATCGTCAAGCCGTTAGTCCATGAACCAAATTCCATGTCAAGGCCATTCTTCACAGCCTGGTCTGTATCGTGGGTACCGCCCCAGTCGGAAATAACAACCCCGTCAAATTTCCAGTCTCTTTTCAGAATATCATTCAGAAGCCACTGGTTATGGCAGTTATGCTGATCCTTATAGAGGTTGTAAGCACCCATGATGGCCCAAGAGCCGGCTTCTTCGATGGCCGCCTTGAAAGCGGGAAGGTAAATCTCGTGCAATGCACGGTCGTCAACGATTACATTCACCTGATGGCGGTATTCCTCATCATTATTCAACGCATAGTGCTTGACACAGACAGAAACGCCTTTTGATTGCAACCCTTTCACATAAGGTACCACCATGCGTGAAGCCAAATAAGGGTCTTCACCCATGTACTCAAAATTACGTCCGTTCAGCGGAGTACGGTAGATATTCACACCGGGACCAAGAATCATATCCTTTCCACGATACAAAGCTTCCTCGCCAAGGCTCTCTCCATAAACAAGAGACATATTGGGATTCCATGATGCCGCCAGGCAAGTAAGTGCCGGGAATGCCACACAAGAGTCATTGGTCTGCCCGGCTTGCTCCCACTCATCCCAAAGTACATCGGGACGGACACCGTGAGGACCGTCATCCGTCCAGAAATCGGGGAATCCCAAACGGGGAACTCCGGCTGAGGAGAACTTACTTTGGGCATGAATCACCCTAACCTTTTCTTCAAGCGTCATACGCGACAAAGCGTCTTCGATGCGCTGCTCTACCGGCTTTGTCTCATCCAAATAAACCGGCACAGTCTGCGCTTGGGCAGCAAAACCTGCCGCAGCCAGCAAAGATGCAAATAAAAATTTCTTCATGATATTACTCTTACTATTTATTTTTGTTCACTAACCTGCAAGCCCAGTGAACGGATATATCCCACCTGCGGTACACAATTTTCACATTTACTATTCTCGATGAATCCCAGCATCGCCTTTTTCACCACTTCCTGATTGGGACGTGCATCATGTATCTCCTTATAACTGCCACGCGGCGCTTCAGAGAATGCGACTACCAAATTCCAGGCATCCGGAGCCTTGATACCCATAAATGAGGAACCATCCAGCTTCTTATACGGCCAAAAAGTATATCCGATATTGTTTTCCTCCATCGTCTTGCAGAAAGCTGCCTGCCATTCATCCGTGTTATGACCTATTTCACCCATATACATCGGCAGGTTCGCACTGTCGCGGAAGTTGATAATCTCCTGGATGGCTTCCTTGGTAGGTTCACCTCCGTAGCGATGGCAGGTATACATCAGTTTATCATCATATTTAGAATCCTTGAAGGGCTTGAAATTGCCGTTCCATTGGGAACCGCCAATCAGCACAATATGGTTATTATCCACTTCACGAATGGCTTTCACGGCCTGTTTGTGAACCGCTTCCAATTTGCCGTTCAGTTCTTCCATGTTCTCAAAGTAAGGAGCAATCGGCTCATTGATAAGCTCATAACCCAAGATTACCGATTCATTCTTATAATAATCGGCAATTTTGCGCCAAATGTCACAGAATAACTGCTGGCTGGCTTCACTTTCAAACAGCCAAGGATAACCATAACTGTCATCAATATTGTCACCCGTCTGTCCGCCCGGAGCATCGTGCATGTCCAATATGAGATACAGATGATTGTCACAGCACCAGTTCACTACACTGTTCACACGGGCAAAACCGTCCTGATTAACCGTCACCCCCATATAATCTTCATCTGTAAAGAGCTTATAGTGGAAAGGAAGGCGAATGGTATTCGCTCCTGTAGAAGCAATAAATTCCACATCCTTCCGGGTGATATAGTTATCTTTAAACTGTTTCCAGAACTCCGTTACAAAGTCCGGACCTACCGCCTCGCAAAACATTTCATTGATGAAACGTCCCGAATTGGTCTTTTGAAAACCGAACATATACCCTTCGGGATTCAGCCAGTTTCCCAGATTAGTACCTTTAATAAAGAGTTTGCTACCATCCGGCTGTAGCAAGTCCTGTCCGGATACACGTACAAAAGATTCGGGAGCAGGCACAGCACCCTCCGTCTGTGCCTGTTTTTGCTGACATGAAGCCAGCATCCCTGCGAACAACAATGCGTAAATTATATTTTTCATACCTATTAAAATCAATTAATTTACTACTTCAAAATCAGCTGAAAGTCCCTCATCGCTATTGGTTCCTAACCATAGCTTAAATTCTCCCGGCTCCACTACCTTCTTCATATCCACGTTCCAAAAAGCCAGTTCACTGACGGGCAGCGAGAAAGTAACCGTTTTGGTTTCTCCCGGCTGCAAAGTCACACGCTGGAAACCTTTCAATTCTTTTACGGGACGGGTTACAGAAGCCACTTTATCCTGCACATAGAGCTGCACCACCTCGGTTCCTGCATATTTCCCGGTATTCGTTACATCTACACTGGCAATCAATACACCATCGGCTTTCAACTTATCGGCAGACAAACCTAACCTATCATAACCAAAAGTAGTATAAGACAATCCATAACCGAAGGGGAACAAAGGACCGAATCCTGCATCCATATAGAAAGAGGTGCAACCCAATGAAGTCTGTCCGGCCTCCAACGGGATATCATCAATCAGTGTTTCATTGCCGCTGGGAGCACGGCCTGTATGGTTGTGTGCATAATAGATAGGTGACTGCCCTACCATCTTCGGGAAAGTAACCGGAGTCTTTCCACTAGGAACGACCTTACCAAACAGAATATCCGCCAGCGCCGGACCACTCATCGTCCCCGGATGGAAGGAATAAAGGACAGCAGAAGATGCTTCCACTTCCTTACCAATAGTCAACGGACGGCCTGCCATCACTACAGTCACCACCGGTTTTCCGATAGCAGCCAGTGCCTCAATCAGTGCAGGCTGTGCACCACGCAAATTCAAATCTGCCAAAGAATGCGCCTCGCCCGAAAGAATAGCTTCTTCACCTACAAAAGCCAATACCACATCTGCACGGCGTGCCGCAGCAACCGCCTTTGCTATGCCTGCGGTATTCTTGTCACGGCTATAAGCCAGTCCCGGTTCATAAATCACCTGTACCTCGTCGCCATACATCTCCTGCAAAGCTTTCAAAGGAGTCTGTGTATGATCCTTTTCGCCATCGAACACCCATGTACCCAACTGATCATGAGGAGCATCCGCCAACAGTCCTACCACAGCAACGGTACGCACCTTGTCTGTCAACGGCAATACTTCATCCGCATTCTTCAATAAGATGACAGACTGTTCTGCCGCTTCTTTTGCCTTCGACAAATGTTCATCCGCATATTTCACCGACTGGTCTGTCACCACATATAGATTATCAAACAAGCCTAAACGAAACTTCAAGCGCAGGATGTTGCGCACTGCATCATCTATAGTTTTCTCTGAGACCTTTCCTTCTTTCACCAATGCCTCCAGGTTCCCAATAAAAGAACCGCTAACCATCTCCATATCCACTCCGGCATTTACTGCCTTTTGGGCCGCTTCCTTGGCGTCCTTGCAGAAACCGTGGGCAATCATCTCTGTAGCCGAAGCCCAGTCTGTTACCACCATACCGTCATAGTTCCATTCACCGCGAAGCACCTTCTTCAAGATAAAAGCATTACCCGTAGAGGGCACTCCGTCATTATCATTAAAAGAAGTCATAAACGTAGCGCATCCGGCTTTGGCTGCTGCCTCAAAAGGAGGAAGATACACATTGCGGAGCAAGCGCTCAGGAATAAACGTAGAATTATAATCCTTGCCGGCCTCGGAAGCTCCATAGCCCACAAAGTGCTTGGCACAGGCCGCGATTGATGTAGGGTCACTCAATGAATCTCCTTGGAAGCCGCGTATCATTGCCGCCCCCATCACTGCATTCAGGTAAGGATCTTCACCGCAACTTTCCGCCATACGTCCCCACCGGGCATCACGAGAAACGTCAATCATGGGCGCAAACGTCCAGCGGATGCCGTCCGCCGAAGCCTCGATAGCAGCCACACGCGCTCCCGCCTCCACTATTTCGGGATTGAAGGTCGCCGCCTGTCCCAATGGAATAGGGAAAATAGTCTTATATCCGTGAATGACATCGCGGGACATTAGAATGGGAATGCCCAAACGCGATGTCTTCACAGCTATTTCTTGTGCCTTATTTACTAACTCGGGATCAGTAAGGTTCAGTAATGAACCTACTTTCCCTTCCTTTATCAACTCCGCCATTTCATCAATGCTTCCGTTCGGACTCAATTGATTCATCTGGCCTATCTTTTCCTGCAGGGTCATCTTGCCCAGCAGTTGCACTACCTTGTATTCTATTGCGTCATCCTTTGCTCCTTGCTGTGTACAGGCAGGGAAAGGAAGCATGAACAGACAGGCAGAAAATAGTTTAAAATGTTTCATGGTATTTTATTGCTTAAATGTTTTGTGGAACGGTGCTTTATTTCTTTTGGAATACACGTACATAGTCTATTCCGTAAGTTGCCGGAAGAGAAGATTCGTCAATGCCTTGAGCACCTCCCCAATCCCCTCCCCAAGCTAAATTAAGCTTAAGATAAAAAGGAGCATTAAAAGGCCACGTATCCTTATTGTTTTTCTTATCATTATCAAAAGAAAATAACAATTTACCGTCCACATACGTATGGATAAAATCTTCTGTCCATTCCAAAGCGTAAACATGGAATTCATCTTGTGCGCCAGATACCAGTATTTCTTTTGTCTTCTGAGTACCCAGAGTATGATTGTACGACTTACAATGCACAGAAGAAGATACATAGTCAGGATGGTATCCCACCTCCTCCATAATATCAATCTCGCCATCATCCGGCCATGCCATATAGTTTTTAGGCATCATCCAGAAAGCAGGCCAAGTACCTTTTCCTTTCGGCAGTTTCAAACGAGCCTCAAAGTAACCGTATTTCCAGCTTTCCACCGTATTCATACGGATGGAATACACAGTTCCGTTTATTTTCTTTGCCGTAATATTGAGTATGCCATCCTTTACAACAGCCAATTGCTCATTGCCCTGATAGCATTTCACATAGTTCTGCAATTCATTGTTTCCCCAGCCATTACCACCGGTTTCATACCACCAACTGGCGGCATCGGGTTCTTTACCTTCATTAAATTCATCATGCCAAACCAACTTATAACCATCCGGTATCCTAATATCAGGATCAACCGGTTCTTCAGGCTTGGCGGCCTGCTTCACCGGGATACTAACGCGTGTTGTACCGGACTTAACGACCACCTTTCCCTCACGTTCTACAGACAAGGGATTAGCGGCGACAGTGACAAAGGCATTCCCGGCGTAATCAATTAAAGGATCAGCAGGATTCTTGCCACAAGTTACCCAACTATTATCATCACTGTACAAAATCCATTCACCATCACAAGTGACATAAAGCGGAGTATGCCCTCCTTCATATCCTACAGATATTTCCATAGGAGAACAAACAATATTCACATCTGCCTGAGGTTCTTCATCACTACTGCTACTGCAAGCCCAAAGTCCGCAAACACAGAATAAGGTCAATAAATTCATAAATTTCATTATATTCCGATTAATGGAGGAAAAGGACTGTGCAGAAGGTCTTGTCGCAAGGACCCTTCAAGCACAGTCCTACAAATTAGTAGATTAGTCTTTATGCTTCTGCAAGATAATATCCTTGATTACCACATCTGTACCTGCCGGATTACCACCAAAATCAAGTACCAACGAAATGGCATGCATAACCTCGGGAGCTTTCATTTTAGCCTGCCAAAAAGCAATATCACTATCGGCTGTCAAATCAACATTTTCAGCAAAGAAGAAATTCTGATCATGCTTCACTTCATTGCCGTCAGCATCTGTTTCATTCGTTTGTACCAACTTTACAGTCACGCCCTTGATATCCTGTGAAGCATTGAATACAATGCGGAAATCATATTCTGTTTCTGTATCAGCCGTAAGGTCTGTATTAAATGTAACCTGACACTGCCACTGGTCTGTTGTTGCAGTAGGCAGGCTTACAGAATAGACAGAACCATCAATAGTAAGTTTAGGGTCTGCAATCTGTGCCCAATCCGGAGCATAATAAAATGTATTGGTAAAGGCAGCCTTACTCCACAGATTTTCTTCGCTATCCACGGCAACCCATGTAGGTTCCGGAGTACTCGGAAGATCAGGAACCACTGTACCGTCATCATCCGCATGATCTTTGAAGACAATATTCTCTACTATGACTTCCGTATTCTCTGCATTTCCACCAAAGTCAAGCACTAATTTTAAATTAGCAATATCAAGACCTTCCATGTCGCTTTTCCAGAAGCAGAGAGGTTCACCGGCTTGCAGTGCAATCGTTTCCGCACAATAAAAGACATCATCATCCGTGCTATCGACCAACTTCACCATTACATGCGGATGGGCGGTAGATGAAGTGAAAATAGCAGAGAAATCATAATGCTTGTCAGCCGAAGTAGAAATATCGGTTGCCAAAAGCATTTGTGCCTGCCATGTATCTGTTGTTGCCGAAGGCAAAGACACTGTATAGGCATCTCCGTCAAACGAATAAGAAGGAGCAGCTATTTCACTCCACCCCGGAGCATACCAGAAAGTAGGAGCAGCAACGGTAGCCTTCTTCCAAAGGTTAAAACTACTGTCATATACGAATCCGCCGAAGCCATTCATCTGAGTCTTGTCTATATGAAAGGTCTTCATAACAGAACCGTCACTCACACCATTGGCATTGCCGAACTTCACTTCTACGGTATAGTCTCCGGCTTTGCGATAGAATTTTGTAAAATTATGACTGGCCGAATAACTCTTTCCGTCAATAATCCATACCGGATATACGCCCTGCGCTCCGGTAAATTCAAAATGGGCATAATTGGTTGTCTGGTCCACCCAAACATTAACTGCATTTTCATAACCGGCCACAAGTGGTATGCCGGCCGGATCTATTGTCTGAAAATCATCGGGTGAGCATGAAGCGGTACCCATTAACATAGCACCCGTCAGCATCAGCCCACTTATATATCGAACTATCTTTTTCATATACATTCGTTGTTACAAGATTAATAATTGTTTTGTGTCAAAGTTCCCTGAGCCTTGTCTATTTCACTTTGTGGAATAGGCAGGTATTTCTTACTTGCACTCCAAGTATTGGTGCGGTAACCATATTCATCGGGAACAAGTACGGTAGATGCCTTGCCTGAGCGAATCAAGTCCCAATAACGCTTGCCTTCACCTATAAACTCCAGATGGCGTTCTTCAAGAATATTGTCAATGGTAGCCTCCAGTTCTGTTGTCAAACCGGCACGCTTGCGCACCATATTCAGATAAGTTTTAGCCTCTGCCGAAGACCCACCGGTGGTAACCAGCAGTTCGGCTGCATTCAGCAGTACTTCGGAATAACGATAGATACGCCAATTATAGTTATGGTTCAATTCACCACTGGCCTTTTGCCCATCATTGCCACCATCGCGTGCAACATACTTCTCTAAGAAGAAGCCGGTATCCTGATAACGTCTTGCATACTCCACACCTACAGCCCCTGCATTCCAGCAAGTAGCATCACGACGAGCATCATCGGCAGAATAGCGATCATACGTTTCCTTACGCAACGGACAGAATCCCCAGCCACCACTCTTGTGACCGTCTGCACCATCGGGCCAGTTATTCGGGCTGATCAAAGTAGGCAATGCCGTGCCACCTGCTGCCAATGGAGCACCCCAGTCGCGCACTGCATTTTCAGACTTATAGTTAATTTCATAGATGGACTCAGAAATCCATTCACCTTCTTCTATAAATATTTTGGTATAATCAGGAGCCAAACTATAGAGTCCGCTTCCTATAATTTCCTTCATATAACCCAAAGCAGTAGAATAACGGCTGCTATCATTCTGATACATCACAACCTCGGCATAGAGCATATAAGCCATAGCCTTCGTCACACGTCCGTAATTTGCAGCCTTCTCTTGCATAGGCAGCACATTCATGGCCAACGCGTCTTCCAAATCCGTTACCATGTTTTCATACAACGCATCAGCGCTGATTTGTTCAGCCAAATAGGAATAAGTCAGGTTTACTGAAAAATAAGGGACATTCCCCCAGAACTTCCACAACCAGTTATAATAGAATGCCCGCAGCACAAGCACCTGTGCCTGCATATATTTTATGTCGTCGGCCGAAGCGTCAGTCAAATTAGGGATATACTCCAGCACATCATTGCAACGCTTTACTCCACTGTATGCATCGGTCCACAATCCGGCAATCACTTTAAGAGGAGTCGCTTCAAAGTTCATCATCAGATGCCAGTTCTGGTTATCATTCTTATTGGCACCGCCTACCCAGAAATCATCGGCCATAATATCACTCATCAGCGTATAAGGATTGTATTCGCCCATTGCCCAGTCTGTCCAGTGCAAAGGGTCATAAGCTGCAACAACAGCTTCTTCCACATGTTCTTTTGTAGAAAAATACTCACCGGCAGTCTCCTGTGTAGGAGACTGTACTTCAAGGAAAGAGTCGGAACATCCTGCAAGCATGAAAGCAGATGCCAACAAACTAATTGCTATATATTTCTTTTTCATAATAGAATCCGTTTCAAATAATTAAAAAGCAAGATTAAAGCCAACAGTCCATGTACGGGCCTGAGGATAAACACCATAGTCGATACCCAATGAAGTACCTCCCGAAGAAATTTCAGGATCGAAACCGTGGTATTTAGTGAAAGTCAACAAATTCTCGGCAGCTACGTAAACGCGGAGAGAAGAAACAAACACCTTCCGGGTCAATGATTTAGGAAGAGTATAGCCTAATTGGATGTTCTTCAGGCGCAGATAGCTTCCATCGTAAACCAAAAGATCGGAAGACTGCCAGTTATAACCATCACCTTGTACATAGCGCGGAATGCGGTTGGAAGTCCCCTCGCCTGTCCAGCGGTTCAGCATCCATGACGGAAGATTGGAAGAAATAGCATCAATACGGCGGGTAGCGTCGTAAATGTCATTGCCGATAGTACCTTGCCACATCATGCTCAGGTCAAAATCCTTCCAAGCCACGTTTATATTGAAACCATAAGTCCAGTCGGGCATGCCTTTACCAATATCAGTACGGTCGTCTTCTGTGATAGCGCCATCTTTATCCACGTCTACATAACGCACATCTCCGGGAACAAGTGCTGTGCCATACTTACCATTATAAGCATCGGCCTCAGCCTGATTCTGCAAAACGCCGTCAGTCTTATAACCATAGAAATAAGGGAACGGCTTGCCATTCTGAGCGCGGCTGATGGTACCTGTACCCTGGAATCCGTCCAAGTTTGCCCATCCGGCTTCATTTCCATATTCTATCAACTCATTCTTTAAATAAGAAAGGTTACCTCCAACCCGGAAGTTCCAGTCACTGACCTTAAACTTATAAGCAGCCTCCAGTTCCAAACCTGAGTTTTTCATTGAACCAACATTACCCATCGGAATGGCTTCACCTACATAGGCAGGCAGTGACATAGTCATCAACATGCCGTTGGTCTTCTTCACATAATAGTCTGCCGAGAAAGTCAGGGCATTATTAAAGAAGCCGAAGTCAATACCTCCATCATATTGTTCAGATTCTTCCCATTTCAAGTCAGGATTGGCTAATTGTGAAGGTTTCACACCAATCACTACGTTTTCACCATTGCCGAAGATAGCGTTATTGCCCGAAGAAGTCAGGGCGATGTATTGGAAGTTACCGATATTTTCATTACCATTCTTACCCCAAGAGAAACGAATCTTGGTATTAGTGAGCCATTCGGGACGCGCTTTCATAAAGTTTTCGTTAGTCAAATTCCAACCGGCAGAAAACGAGGGGAAAGTAGCATAGTGATTATTCGAACCGAAGCGGCTTGAACCATCACGACGGATAGTAAACTGGAACATATAGCGCTCATCATAGTTATAACTGAGACGGGCAAACATAGAAGCCAAAGTAGCTTTTACAGTAGGAGCACCGGTCGAATTACGATCTCCATTTTCAGACAAACCGGTACTGGCATCAATATACGGGCGGTTGTAGTTCGTGATATGGTTACGTGAACCGGTAAGAAAAGAGCCGCTTGTTTTTTAGCAGATTGTCCCAGGATGACAGAGAATGAATGCTTGTCGATTGTCTTGTCATACATCAGGACATTCTCCAGCTACCATACGGTTCCGTCACGTTTTTCGGAATAAGCGCTTGAGAAAGTCTGGCTTTGTCCGTTACGCAAATAATAAATAGGAGTATATCCATCTTTCCCCCAGAAAGCAAGGTCTACACCATAGGAAGTCTTGAATTTCAGATTGTCCCACAACTGCAATTCTGCAGAAAAGTTAGCCACAAACTTATGGCTCCAATTCTTGTCACCCGGCAACAGCAAATTAGCAATAGGATTGTTCATTTCCTGATAGTTATCAAAAGCAACAGGCACCATTAACAACTTGCCGTTGGGGCCGTATTGTTTCACATAGTCGGCTTGTCCGGACAAATAATCCAACTGAGCTTTTTCCTGTTCCCCCGTCCACATAAGGTGACAGCATAGGAGACATGGACAAAGCGCTGCCCAGCGGAGAGACCCATGTAGAGTTGGTTTCAATGCCTTTGCTCTTAATACGGGCGTAAGACAAATTAGAAGTTATTTTCATGTTGTCCAACCAGTTACGGTTCTTGCTTTCATCAAAGACAACATATTGGTTATTGCTCCTCAAGGTCAGACGCTCATAGTTGGAACGATCAAAATTACCGCCTACAATACCATCCTGCGTATAGTAACCCAATGAAAGGAGATAAGAAACTTTCTCACTTGCACCGCTCACACTTACCTGATGGCTCATCACAGGAGCGTTGTCATTGAAAACTTCTTTTTGCCAATTTGTACCAACGCCATAAGAAGCCGGATCGGCATAAGTCGGGGCAAGCCCTGCATTGATAGCACCTTCATTCATCATAGTAGCATATTCGGTAGCATTCAGCACATCGCGTTTTTTCCATGCGCTTTGCCAGCCATAGGAGAAATCATAAGTAACCTTCGTCCTGCCTTCTTTACCACTTTTGGTAGTAACCAGAATAACACCATTGGCGGCACGCGCACCATACACAGCACCCGAAGCAGCATCCTTTAATACTTCAATAGACTGAATGTCGTTGGGATTCAGATAGTCCAGCCCGCCTTCAATCGGCATACCGTCCACAATATAAAGCGGATCGGAGTTATTGATAGTACCTACACCACGCACACGAATCTGTGCGGCAGCACCCGGCTGACCGGAAGCAGAAGTAACGGTAACGCCAGAAGCCAAACCTTTCAATGCGTTATCTACACGCACCGGAGAACTAGCAGACAAATCATCGGCAGAAACCTTAGCGATGGAAGCTGTTACCACGCTCTTTTTCTGAACGCCATAACCTACCACTACTACTTCATCCAATGTTTTGGTATCCTCTTTCAATATTACATTTAGCGGAGAAGAGGACGCTTTCAAAGTTTGAGGAAGATAACCGACAAAAGTAATTTCGATGGATGCATCGCTTTCCACATTAGGCAACTCAAAGTTACCGTCGAAATCGGTAATCGTACCATTAGTAGTACCTTTTACTAATACACTTGCACCGATAACAGGTTCACCGGTTGCATCTTTCACATTTCCTTTCACGGTGAGTTGTTGGGCAAACATACCAATAGAAAAGAAAAACAGCAAGCACCATACAGATAGAGTATATCTGACTGCTTGTGCTTGATTAGAATTGTTTTTCATACATTAAAAATATTAAAGTTAACACTCAATTTCTTTTCTGACCTTCGTCTGTGCAAAGATAAACCGAGTTAGTATATCCTGTATAAACAAGTAAAGGACAAAAGTAAACTATCATTTTATATATACCACTAATTATCAATCTTTTATCATCTCTTTTTTTCAAGAAGAAGTAAACTTCCAGTAAGCTAAGAGGAAGCCCTTTTATCATTAAATACTGCTCCGAACTACTCTATTTTAAGATAAAAAAGAACTCTTGGGAGCATGGATCTCTATTTAATAGAAAGTTCAAGGAATAAAAAGTATTATATCGACAACCCAAAGAGAATCACGCGATGTGCACAAGAATCATAATTGCACTCTAAATTCCTTCAAAAGCTTCATTTGCCTATAACTAACTATTTATCAATATGTTATCATGAACAAATATTTTGTGATTCCTTCATAAATGATTCATTTTCCAACTCCTGCCTATTCATCATTTTGTTTAATAATATACAAGGCCCATTCCTTCGGCTTTGAATCTCCGTATAAATCAAAGATAGTATAAAAAAGCGCCATAATAGGCTTCGTAGCGTATTTTAAAGGAAAAGCGATTGAGTAAAAAGCCTGGTAGAAGATTCTTTTTTGTCCGGTCAATGTTAGATTTTCATCCATTCGCAAATATCGTTTCACTATAGTGATGAGTTCACATCACTATAGTAATGAAAAATGATCACTTTAGTGATGAATCTTCTTCAATAAAGTGAAACGATAATAATGAATGGACAAAAAACAGATTTCAGCAGGAAGAAAAATAGAGAAGACACTTTCAATACGCTCTTATTTTTGCATCTTTCCCAAAGACCTCACCCTATCAGCAAATTCCTCCTTCGGAATAATAGCTTTATTACGTGTTTTCAACCGATTATTATAAACGGTCTGCGCCGAACAATGCAAGAACTCGGCAATCTTCACACTATCATTTATTCCCAGACGCACCAAGGCATAGATTCGTAATTCAGTATTCAGCAACTCCCCTTCTTTCAATATGATCTGTTCTTCGGGCTGCAACAGAGCATTGAAGTCACTCACAAAATCGGGGTAAACATGCAGAAAGATGGCATCAAAGTTATGATAAAATTCTTTCAGCTCATTCTGTGCCATAGTGGGGCTATCCGTCAATGCCTTTATATCATCGAATTGCTTTGCTTTAATCTTCCGGTTTATGTTTTTACGAAATTCATCCAGTTTACTGATATAAGTGGAACAGATAGCAAATACATAACCGATATACTCCTCTTTTACATAATTGGATTCCCGCAACTGACTGTTCGCTTCCTTTAACTGCTCATTCAAAAATTGCAATTGATCATTTACTTCCGCCAACCTTGCATGTGCCTGCGAGAGTTCATTAACATGCTTATTCAGTAATTGATTCACCTCATTCAACTGGGTACGGGATTTGGAGATATGTTTCATCTGCCTGTATATATAAAGAATAGCAACAAGCAACACCACAGAAAGTATGCTTACCACAATCAAAAACAGATGCAAACGGGCTTCCTGCTTCCGGTTGCGCTCCTGATATGCCTGATGAATGGCATCTTGCACCTCCGAAATGCCGATTACACGGACACGGTTACGATAAAGCTGTGCATTCTGAAGACAATAATTAATATAGGTATAGGCACGGTCAATATCCCCCAGTTCAAACAAAGCCTTAGAAAGTTCTTCCAAAGAAGCAATGTCTTTATTGGCTGTGCGCACATCGGCTATGGCCGAAAAAATCATATACTTGAGATAATCATGCTGCTGTCCGCTATCCCGATAGAGGCATGCCAAAATATAGGCATTCATTGCATCCCGACGAGTTTCCAAGTGCGAAGCGGTGACCTCCTCCAACAATTCTTTCTTTACAAGCTCTGTTTCGTCAGTCCCCAGAAACTTCCATCCTTTATACCATAAGTAGAAAGGATCTTGAGGAGTTACGGTTGCATAAATAGAATCCTTGTACGCCTTTTCTTTCTGAGAATATCCTTCGCGGAGGTTGCTCATGTTATCATCCCCCGAATATTGTCCGAAATGAGAGTAAAGGTACATCATCTGCCCGTAATATTCCACTTTCTGTTCGGGAGATAGTAATTGTTCCGATACACCTTGCAGTTCATCCAGCGCCTCTTTCAGCAATCCGGTGGCTGCCAACAAGAACGATTTCTTGATTTCCCACTCCGCATACCATTCCTTTTTATTGAGTTCACGGGCAATGTTCAGATTTTGGTCTACATAGATCATAGCAGAATCTGCATTGTACACAAAATATTCATCATAGAACATTTTATTCAGCCAATAACGCTCCTCCAATATGCGGACACTCTTTCCTTGCTTGCGAAGTTGGTCTATCTTTGCTTCCTTGGCAGCAACGAAAACATCTTTCTGTGCAACCAATGAATCCAGTTTTGATAAAAGTGATTCTATTTCGGCACTATAAGGCACCGCTGATAAAGAGGTGGAAGTGAGTAAAAATAAAAAAGCAAACAGATATCTCATAGTATTCCTTTATTGTAAAGCTATGCAAATATAAGCCAATCATTTGGAATAGGAGACATTTTTGCGAATAAAAGAGAGACAAGACACCGAGAAAACTTTTAAGGGTTTAACCCGTTGGCGGAATTAATCCAGATTGCCGTCGCGCAGCC
>Ga0192241_10562_pt1 | contig 16143 bp, 10 predicted proteins | sample Koala_Koa27_I3_FD_131239 | JGI IMG/M metagenome (GOLD analysis project Ga0192241, IMG submission 131239) | Enriched cells from koala feces incubated with labeled cellulose particles, San Francisco Zoo, California, United States - Koala_Koa2-7_I3 ... | reverse complement strand
GTCCCTGCGCCTTTAAAAATAAATAAGCCATCACCATCTGTCCATCATTATCAGGATGGATTCTATCTACTCTACAAAAAGTGAATGTCGAATCTTTCTTTTGCTCTTCCAGACTTATTTGTACCATCGGCTGATTAAAATCCACAAATCCCCATCCATTTTTCTTCGCCGCCTTACGCTGGGCATCAATTATCTTTAAAATAGCATCATTTTTATGAAGAAAAAGTAAACTGTTCAATTTCGTAGTTTCATCATAAGGTGATCCACCTATCAGCACTTTGGTCATTTTATTCTCTGCCAGCAAGCCATGAAAATCATGTATCTGAATGAAGAACGTTTTGAAGTAGAAAAACGTTTCAGAGAATATTTGTGGACAGAATATTCGTTCTTGAAAAAGGAAGGTCTGCTGTTTGCTGATAATGAGAAGGCTATAAATAAACTTAGGGAGTATTTACCTAAAGATGGTTTTCTGAGGATGAGTTATGAGTGGTATACCAAAGCGATGTATCCTGAGATACGCGAAGTATGGAGTAGATATATGAAGATCATCGTCGATACAATTTATAAAATGAATAAGCCGACAACTCATAAAGTCAAGTTGACAAAGATAGGTTGAGTAATGCATTATCCATTGTAAGAGTGTTGGGGGATGATCCATAGCTGTAATATTCGCAGAAACTTATTTATGAGGAATAAAAAACTGTTACTAGGCATAGGAATAATGTGTTGTCTTTGGTGTTTGCCAAAGATTGTACATGGGAAAGAAAACAAGGTCTCTTTTTCTTTAGTGGAGTTAAAATGTGAGAATATGGTTGATCCTTTAGGGATTGACAACGTTACTCCCCATTTGAGTTGGAAGTTGAAAGGAGATGGGTGGTGGATGGACAAGCATTTTACGAAATTCAGGTAGCGTCAGATAGTCTTCTATTAATTGGGGGGAAGGCTGACTTATGGAAATCGGGGAAGTTGAAGTCTGATGTTTCTGTGATGGTGCCTTATCAAGGCTTACCTTTGGCTTCGCGTTCTTTATGCTACTGGAGGGTACGTGTCTGGGATCGGAAAAGGCATGTTTCCCAATGGAGTCCGGTGGCGCGTTTTTCTGTTGGTCTTTTGAATAAGGAACAGATACACGGTGTCTATATCGGTTCATCACCGGAAGGAGGCAAGGTTTGTGCTCCTTTACTTCGTAAAAAAGTGCAAATAGGTGAACTGGCAACGACTTTTCTGTATGTGAATTCGCTGGGATATCATGAAGTATATGTCAATGGAAAGAAGGTTACGGAGAATGTTCTTACCCCTGCAGTCTCTCAACTGAATAAACGTTCGTTAATGGTCACTTATGACGTATCTTCTTATTTGAAAGAAGGAGAGAATGACCTGCTGATATGGCTTGGACAAGGGTGGTATAAGAAAACTACTTTTGGTGCTGCTTATGACGGTCCGTTGGTAAAAGCGGAACTGAATATGCTGAGAAATGGAAAATGGGAAGTATTGACTGCAACTGACACTTCTTGGAGGGGACGAGAAAGTGGCTATTCGGATACAGGTAATTGGTGTGCTTTACAATTTGGTGGTGAAAGGGTGGATGGGAGAATAGTGCCGACAGATTTTTCAACTTATTCTCTAGATAAAATGAAATGGTATCCTGTGGTGGAAGTAAATGTACCAAGACACATTGTTTCACCTCAAATGTGTGAAGCTAACAAGATACATCAAACGTTGCAACCTGTTTCTATCAGGAAACTTAGTGAAGATACCTGGTTGGTAGATATGGGAAGAATACAGACCGGATGGTTTGAAATGAAGATGCCGATGTTATCTGCGGGACATGAGGTCACGATGGAATATAGCGATAATCTGACTAAAGAAGGAGAATTTGACAAACAAGGTGAAAGTGATGTCTATATTGCAGGTGGACAGAGGGGAGAATATTTTAGTAATATATTCAATCATCATGCTTATCGTTATGTCCGTATCTCCAACCTTCCGGCAAGACCGAAAACTGAATGGATAAAATCTCTCCAGATTTATGGCGATTATCGGCAGACTGCGACTTTCGAATGTTCGGATGCTGACTTGAACGCCATTCATAATATGATTCAATATACTATGAAGTGTCTGACATTTAGCGGATATATGGTCGACTGTCCGCATTTGGAGCGGGCAGGCTATGGTGGCGATGGAAATTCGTCTACAATGAGTTTGCAAACAATGTATGACGTAGCACCGACTTTCACAAATTGGATACAAACATGGGGAGATTCAATGCGTGAAGGGGGAAGTCTGGCCCATGTAGGTCCCAATCCCGGTGCAGGTGGCGGTGGTCCGTATTGGTGTGGATTTATTGTACAGGCGCCATGGCGAACGTATGTGAATTACAATGATCCGAGATTGATAAAGAACTATTATCCGAAAATGAAAGAATGGTTCTCGTATGTGGATAAATATACGGTGGATGGATTGCTGAAACGCTGGCCTGATACTCAATATAGGGATTGGTTTCTTGGTGACTGGCTTGCACCGATAGGAGTAGATGCAGGAGCACAATCTTCTGTTGATCTGGTAAATAATTGTTTTATCAGTGAATGTTTGGGGACAATGGAAAAAATAGCTCTGATGCTTGGGGAAAAAGAGGAGGCAGAGAAGTTTGCTATGCGCAGGAAGAATCTAAATGAGTTGATTCATCAAAAGTTTTATCATCCGGGTAAAGGTATCTATTCTACAGGTTCACAGTTGGATATGTGTTATCCAATGCTTGTAGGAGCTATACCGGATTCTTTGTACGATGATGTGAAAAGAAAGATGATGACTGATACTGAAAAGCAGCACAAAGGTCATATTGCTGTAGGGTTGGTAGGTGTCCCAATTTTGACAGAGTGGGCTATTCGTAACAGGGAAGTTGACTTTTTATATCAAATGTTGAAGAAACGTGATTATCCAGGTTATCTGTATATGATAGATAATGGTGCTACAGCGACTTGGGAGTATTGGAGTGGTGAACGGAGTAGGGTGCATAACTGCTATAATGGAATCGGAACCTGGTTTTATCAAGCAATAGGGGGACTTAGAATAGATGAATCGTTACCCGGTTATCAACATGTATTTATTGATCCTCAAATACCGAAAGGTTTGACTTGGGCTAAGATGGCAAAAGATACTCCATATGGTGTGATTGCTGTTGACTGGGAATTGACAGATAATATTATGGATCTTCAAGTGGATATTCCAGTTGGGGTTACTGCTACACTCTGTATTCCCGATGAGGCGGTGTCCTGTATGATGGATGGGAAGAATATTCGCATAGAAAAGAAAATGATTCAATTAAAAGCAGGTAATTTTAAATATTATATTTACATGAAATAATAGATACGTATGAAAAAACATTTATTATCAGCGCTTTTAGCGATGTGTCTGGTTACTACGGCTTTTGCCCAGCAAGGGAAAGTGTATGAGACACGTACCGTAAAAAGTAAGATTCTGGGAATGGAACGTAGTTATTCAATTTATTTGCCAGCAGGCTATGACGAAGGAGATGGTAGTTATCCGGTATTGTATTTGCTTCATGGATTAGGAGATAATCATACGGGATGGGTGCAATTTGGGCAGGTTCAGTATATTGCAGATAAAGCGATTGCTGAGGGGAAATCAGCTCCGATGATTATTGTTATGCCAGATGCTGACACGGTTCATAAAGGTTATTTTAACTTGTTGGATGGAACATATAATTATGAGGACTTCTTTTTTCAAGAATTGATTCCGCATATCGAGAAAACGTATAGAGTGCGTGCTGAAAGTCGTTATCGTGCTATCTCCGGTTTGTCTATGGGAGGTGGCGGAGCGTTGTTTTATGCCCTTCATTATCCGGAGATGTTTGTTGCTGCTGCTCCGTTAAGTGCTGTTGGAGGGGCATGGACATTCGATCAGATGAAGAGTCAATCAGATTTATCGAAGGTGTCAGAAGAAAAAAAAGCGGAAGTTCTCGGGCAAATGGATATACAAACTATCTTGGAGAAATCTCCGAAAGAAAAGCTAGACCGTATCAAATGGATTCGTTGGTATATCAGTTGTGGTGATGATGATTTCTTATCGGTAACGAACTGTCTTTTACATAACACGTTGTTACAGCATCAGGTTGGTCATGAATTTCGTATGAAAGACGGCAGTCATTCGTGGACTTATTGGCGGATGGAATTACCTGAGGTTATGCGATTTGTTTCTAGAATATTTACTCAATATTGAGCGTAAGTAAAGTGATTCTTAACAAAATAGGCTTTGAAGATCAAGTCCTTTTATCGTATGAATTAAAATTTATAGATATTTTTTTATTTCTTTTTAGTGGTATTTGCTTGCTTACTCGTTCTTAATATAAACATTGTTTTTATGGGTTTATTTTAGGTAAAAGGTTAGGATTGGTGTTTGATTGGTTTTCAAGTTTATCCTCCGGTTAAAATTTGCTCCTCATTGCTCTTACTACAGCCGGAGGGAGCTTGTAAAATACCGTAGGTCAAGATAGGTAGACTGTTTTTTAAAGGTAAAAAGGTTTTGTTTTCAGTTAAAAACAGAAAAATAATGACTAGAATACAAAATCATATGACGAAAATAGTTCGAATATTAGTTTTCGCATTTCTGATGCTTATACCTGTTTGCGGTGTAGCGCAGGATAAAATTAAAATAGCATGCATTGGCAATAGTATAACTGAAGGGGTTGACAATTATCCGACTTCTTTGGCTCGTATGCTCGGAGATCAATATGAAGTTGGCAATTTTGGAAAGTGGGGCCATACTTTATTGCGAAAAGGGGATCATCCTTATATGAGTACCGATGCATTTATCAATGCACAGAAATTTCAACCGAACGTTGTAATTATTAAACTTGGTACAAATGATTCCAAGCCGGAGAACTGGAAATATAAGGATGAATTTGAAACTGATTTAGAGTATATGATCAGCATTTTTCAGAAGTGTGGATCTAAACCAAAAATTATTATATGTCGTTGTATTCCGGCAAGTAATAATTTATATGGGATCCGTAATGAAATAATAAAAGATGAAATTTATCCGATACAAAAGAAAGTAGCTAGGAAGTTTCATCTGAAATTGGTAGATCTGTATAGCCCATTAGAACATAAAGTTGATTCAACTTGCTATGTATGGGATAATGTACATTTGAATAAGAGCGGTTCGCTTATATTGGCGGAGCATATATATAAAGCTATTACAGGTAAAAAAGCTCCTAAATTGGAAAATGCATTTGCTAACTAGAAGAAAAATCATACTATAAAACGACACATGAGGCGATATATTTATTTTGTTTTTTTATTATGTTGTGCTGTTAATCTATTGTTAACTAGTTGTGTACGACAGAAATATGTTGTAATGGATATGGTACACCATAATCCGGGTGAGGCTATGACGGAATCGAAGTTTCTCGATCCTTCTTTTTTGAAAAAAAATGAATATGGAGCAAAAGTTTTTTTCTTGTTTGAGGCTGCACAGTTTGGAATTGATTGGAAGAGTTTTGATCCTTCTTTATTCCCGGATACGACTGAAGCCGGACGTTGGGTGGCAGAAAAAGCAGAAATAATACATAAAAAATATGATGCAGCAAAAAAGGAAGACCTTCAAGTATACTGTATGCTTGATATGTTAGTACTTCCTTCTTTGCTGGTAGAAAAACATAGAACAGAACTTACTAACGAACAAGGAAAACTTGATATATCGAAACCTTACACTCAGCTTTGTATTCGTGAATTGATGAAGGAAATGTTTGAAACGTTTCCACAATTGGATGGATTAGTGATTCGTACTGGAGAAACTTACCTGCACGATGCTCCTTATTATGTAGGCAATCATCCAGTACAAAATGGTATGTATGATCATATTACGTTAATTAATTTGTTACGGGAAGAGGTTTGTGAAAGACGTAATAAGAAGTTGTTTTATCGTACATGGGATATGGGGCAATTGCATTCGATCCCTAAATATTATTTGTCCGTTACAGACAGTATAGAGCCACATCCAAATCTTTATTTCTCTATCAAGCATACCATGACGGATTTTTGGAGATCAGCAATTACTGATCCTGATATGAATTATAATACAATGGATAAATATTGGTTGGAAGAATCAGGACAATATGGTGTTCCTTTTAATCCTTGTATAGGTATTGGTAAACATCAACAAGTAGTTGAAGTGCAATGTCAACGTGAGTATGAAGGAAAGGGAGCACATCCCAATTATATCGCTAAAGGAGTAATTGATGGTTTTGAAGAATTTAAGAAATCTAATATAAAGAAGCCGTATTGTTTAAACCAAGTGAAAGATAATCCCTTATTTAAGGGTGTTTGGACTTGGTCACGTGGCGGTGGCTGGGGAGGTCCTTATATCAAGAATGAGTTTTGGATCGAATTAAATGCTTATGTCATCTCACATTGGGCTAGTAATCCTTTGAAAACAGAAAAAGAAATACTATATGATTTTGTAAAAGCAAAAGGGCTTCCCGAGTCAGAATGGGAGATGTTCCGTCGACTTTGCCTATTATCGGAAGATGGAGTGATAAAAGGGCAATATAGTACTATGGGAGATACTTATGTTAATTGGACACGTGATGACACCATAACGGGAGATGTATATCAAAAGAGTTATTTTGATCGTATGATTGAAAGAAATCAAGTAAATGCTTATCTGAAAGAAAAGGAAGAAGCTGTTCGTATTTGGAAGGAAATAGAACTGATATCTCAAAAACTATATTTTCCCTCAGAAGAATTGAATCATTTTATTCGTATTTCCTGTTCGTATGGACGCATTAAATATGAGCTTTTTGCTGTTTCGTGGCAGATTATGCTATGCGGTTATGTGGCAGATACAACAAAAAAGTCTTTTAACCGGATAGAGATGGATAAATATATTACTGCATTTGATGATTTGTGGAAAGAATGGAACGACTTATCTCTAGAAAACGATAATTGCCCTTCAATGTATAAGATTTCTTCTAACTTTTTTGGTTTTCCTGTAGGTATACAAGAGACCATTGATAAATACAGGAAATAGTTTTCGTTTTTTCTTCTTATATGTTATAGAATATAAAAAAATAAATGAATATTACTTAGTGGTTAGTATTATTCTAGTCGTCTTACTATTAATAGTAGCAAAAAGTATGAGAAAGAAACATAAAATAACGAAAGTAAAATTATGATCATTATTATTATATAAATTCTTAAAAACGGTATTTTCTATGAGAAACTTATTACAAAAATGTTTTAAATGGCAGTGGCTTGTCTGCTTGGCTGTAGGCTGCTGCTTTTCGTCTTGTAAAGATGATGAAGAGTCAACTTCGGGCTATGATCCGAATAAGCCGATTGTGTTGACTGATTTTTATCCGCCCGAAGGAAAACTTGCAACTCAAGTTATTCTTAATGGATCGAATTTTGGGGATAGTAAGGAAAATGTGAAGGTCTTTTTCAATGATAAAGAGGCTTCTGTCATTTCTGTGAAGGATGATAGAATGTTGGTATTGGCTCCTAAACGTGCATCTACAATAGAGGACCCAGAATGTGTGGTTAAAGTACAAGTACATGAACAAATAGAGGAGTACAAGCAGACATTTGATTATTATATCCAGACTACTGTGACTACGTTAGTGGGAGGAAGTACATCGGCACAGGTGAATCCAACAGGAACTATACCACTATCTGAAGCACAATTTAGAGCAAATATTGATAGGTGTATTTGTGTAGATCAGGATAAAAATGTTTTCTTTTTACTAGATAATGATGGAAAGTTTGCTGCATTTATGTTAAATGAGGAGGCTGATAAATTAATATCTCTAAAGTCAGATATTAATGCGTTGTTTAACTCTCCTGTTTTGGGGTATAACAGTAAGGATGATATTGTCTATCAATTCTGGGCTAATAGAGATAGTCATGAAGTTTATTATTTTGACCCTAAGACGGATTATGCACCAACTACAGCTATAAGTTCTATTTCATGGGATGATCCAAATTTTCCAAATATTGAAGGATTTGGAGTATGGGCAGCCAAGTGTAATTTTACAATGGGACCAGATGGAAAAATGTATTCAAGAATGTTAGGTGGAAATCTGGTACGGATTGATGTAGAGAATGCTAGAGGAGAGAATCTAACGAATGGGGATTTGGTTGGAACCAAGGATGGTAGTGCTTATGGACTTGTTTTCGATCCTCAAGATGAGAATGTTTTTTATTTCTCAAATAATGATAAGCATTGTATTTATAAATATGATTTACGTACTAAAGAATGTGCATGTTGGGCTGGTCAAGAAGGTAAAAGTGGATATTTGGATGGACCAATAGGACAAGCTATGTTTAATAAACCTGGACAGATGTGTGTCGATTCAGAAGGTAATATAATTTTGACTGATACCGAAAATCACTGTATTCGTAAGATAACAATGAGTACAGGTTATGTATCTACATTAGCAGGAAAACCCCAAAATTCAGGTTATGTAAATGGTAGTGCAGAAGATGCTCAATTCAAAAAGCCATTGGGAATTTGTATTGATAACGACGATGTAATGTATATCGGCGACTCAGAGAATCGTGCTATTCGTCGATTAGCTGTCGAATAAATAATTAGTGAAACTTTATATTTAATATAATATGAATCGAATATTTGTAATTTTTGCTTTGCTTCTTGCGTTTGTAGCACAAGTACATGCACAGAAAGAGCAAAGCTTTATGTTGACTGGTACAGTCTTCGATGAATTTAATGAACCAGTTCCGGGAGCAAATGTATATGTTAAAGATAAACCAGGTGTGGGAATAACAACTAATATTGATGGTAAATTTCGGTTAAAGGTAAATATATATGATATAGTGGTTGTGTCTTTTTTGGGATATGAAAACTATGAGCAACGTTTGACGAATAAAATTGACAATGTTAAAGTTACCTTAAAACCGGCTACGGAGAATATTGATGAAGTAGTTGTAGTAGGTATGGGTACGCAGCGAAAGGTCAGTGTTGCTGGTGCAATTACAACGATGGATCCAGCGCAACTAGAGGTTCCTGCTACAAATATAGTTAATACACTAGCAGGTCGTGTTGCAGGTGTGATTGGAGTTCAATCTAGTGGTGAACCGGGCAAAAATATTTCCGAGTTTTGGGTGCGCGGAATTGGTACGTTTGGTGCTAATAGTGGTGCATTAGTGTTGATTGATGGTTTGGAAGGTAGTTTGAGTCAGATAGATGCTGCCGATGTTGAAAGTTTTTCTGTTTTGAAAGATGCTGCGGCTACAGCGGTGTATGGTAGTCGAGGTGCAAATGGTGTAGTATTGGTAACGACGAAGCGTGGTTTGGAGTCCAAATTGAAGATCAGTGGTCGTGCTAATATGACAATCTCACATTTAAAACGTTTACCTGAATATGTTAATGCCACTCAATATGCTGAAATGGCAAATGAAGCTTCTGTTGCAACCGGATTATCTCCTATTTATAACAAGACAGAAATGGATATTATAAAATATGGCTTAGATCCGGATCTGTACCCAAACATTGACTGGCAAGATGTTATTTTAAATCCCAATTCTTTCCAGCAAACTTATTATGTAAGTGCTCAAGGTGGTAGCAGTGTTGCCCGTTATTTTGCAAGTTTAGGAATGTCGAAAGAATCTGCGGCTTATAATCCATCCAAAGATAGTAAATACAATAAAGGTGTAGGCTATGATACTTATAATTATCGTTTGAATTTGGATATAGATTTGACTAAAACAACTAAAGTCTATATTGGAACAACTGGCTATATGTCGGTGAATACTCGCCCGAGCATGGGGGAATATTCTAGAGGAGTCAGTTTGACAGATTGGCTATGGAGTTCACAGGCAAAGACTACTCCAATAAGCTATCCATTACGCTATTCAAACGGATATTATCCTGCTGCAGGAACTAAGGATGAAATATCTCCGTATGTTCTAATTATACAGGTAATGCTAGAGAACAGAATACCAGGAATTTAGTTACTTTAGGTATTACACAGGATTTGTCGATGATTACTAAAGGGCTATCAGCTAAAGTACAGGGATCATGGGATACACAAAGTTTATTTGGAGAAGCACGCTATAAAATGCCAGAACTAAATGAAGCTTTGAAGGAGCGTAACCCTAATGGAACCTTGAGTTTTGAGAAAATAGCTGATGAGAAAACCGTTACATATAGCAGTGCTGCTTGGGTTTGGAGGAAGCTATATTTAGAGGCAAATGTTAATTATGACCGTACCTTTGGCGATCATCGTTTAGGTGGTTTACTGTTTTATTATATAGAAGATACATCTGAAACTGGTGCAGATAAAAGTATGAATGCTATACCAAAGCGTTATCAAAGTCTTTCGGGCCGTTTTACATATGGTTTTAAAGATACATATTTTTGGGATTTGAACTTTGGTTTGAATGGATCTGAAAACTTTGAACCAGGTAAACAATATGGATTCTTTCCGGCAGGAGCTTTCGCATGGGTACCATCTTCATATGAATTTATACGTGAAAATGTAAGTTGGTTGAATTTTCTCAAGCTTCGCGTTTCTTATGGTGTTGTTGGTAATGACCGCATCAGTTCTAGACGTTTTCCTTATCTGACCCTAATAAAAGAAGAAAATGCTTCAAATCCTTGGGGAGGGACTGGTAGCTTAACAGAAGAACAAGTTGGTGCCAATAATTTGATGTGGGAAAAAGCAAAGAAATTTGATGTTGGTATGGATCTGCATTTGTTTAAAGATAAATTTACTTTGACTTTAGATTATTTTAAGGATACACGAGATGGTATTTTTCAGGAACGTAAACAAATTCCTGATTATGTAGGTTTGATTCAAATGCCTTATGGTAATATAGGTCGTATGAAAAGCTGGGGTGCTGATGGAAATATGGAATTCTATCAACAGATAGGAAAGGATGCACATGTGATATTACGTAGTAATTTTACTTTGAGTAAGAATAAGATATTAAATTGGGAAGATACAAAGAAGCCTTATACATATTTGGAAAATAATGGTTATGCCAATAATGTACAACGTGGATTTGTTGCTATGGGATTGTTTAAAGATCAACAAGATGTAGAAATGAGTCCTACACAATTTGGTACGGTACGTCCTGGTGATATTAAATATCGAGATATAAATGGTGATGGTAAAATTACTGATGATGATAAAGTTCCTTTATTTGCTTATTCAGGGGTACCACAGTTGATGTATGGTATTGGTGCTGAGTTTCGTTATAAAAGTTGGACACTAAATGTCTTGTTCAAAGGGACAGGACGTAATAAGTTCTTATATGGCGGTTCGGATGGTAGAAACTTCGATGGATACATGCCATTTAATCAGAAGGATAAAGGAAATATAATGACAATTGCTTATAATCCGGAGAATCGTTGGATTTCTGCTGAATATTCAGGAAATCAGGCTACAGAGAATCCAAATGCTCGTTTTCCACGTTTGTATTATGGAAAAAATGAGAATAATACGAAACCTTCTACATTTTGGATGGGTGATGCCCGTTACTTGCGTTTACAGGAATTGAGCTTGGCATATAATCTAAAAGTTCCTGCATTACAACGTATTTTGGGCATTAATTCCATGAATATTCAGTTGATGTGTGAAAATTTGGCAGTATGGGATTCTGTAAATATATTCGATCCAGAACAAGCGACATCTTGTGGACAGGCTTATCCTTTACCTGCACGTTATTCATTGCAGCTATATTTGAATTTCTAATACGATGTATAAACTTAATAGAAATTAGTTCATGAAAAAATATTTTATATTATCGGTTCTGTTATTGGTATCCGGCTTTTTTGCTTCTTGTAATTATTTGAATATAGATGATTATTTTGAGGATACCTTTCAAGAAGATTCTATTTATGCAAATAAGCGTAATATTGAACGTTATTTTAATGGGGCTGCCGCTCTGCTTCCTGTTGTCGATAAAATTTGGGAATATGGGAACACTCCTGGAGTTACAGGTTCAGACGAGGCTGTGAGCTGTGGTGATTGGAATGGTATGGTTGTTATACAATTCTCTGGAACGAAGTTAATGAATAATGAGATTACTTCTAGTTCAATGGGCGGTTGGACATGGGATTTCAATATTTGGCCTAAATGTTATAAGGTGATTCGTAAGGTGAATACTATATTGCCACATATTGATGGTGTTCGTGATATGAATAGTTTTGAAAGAATGGAATTTCGTGCAAAATGCCGTTTCTTAAGAGCTTATGCATATTATTTAATTTTGCAACAGAATGGTCCAATGATTTTGTTAGGTGATGAAATTGTTAGTAATAATGAGGAAGCGGAGTATTATGCAAGAACGCGTAATACGTATGACGAATGTGTGGATTATATTTGTTCAGAATTTGATGAAGCTGCTAAAAACTTACCTGATGCTACCACTTCGATGGATCAATATATTCCTACAGAAGGAGCTGCCTTAGCTTTAGCTGCTCGTGTGAGATTACAAGCTGCTAGCCCATTATATAACGGTGGAGAGGCAGCCCGTAGATTTTTTGGTGATTTTACCCGTTGTACAGATGGAGATCATTATGTTTCTCAATCATATGATGAACGTAAGTGGGCACTTGCTGCTGCGGCTGCGAAGAAGGTTATTGATTTAGGACGATATCAATTATATACTGTTGCTGCTTCTACTGATGCTGAACATCCTGAATCAGGGAATTATGGTACATATGTAGTCACTCTACCGCAAGAGGTTCCTACTGCAGAATTTCCAAATGGTGTAGGGATGGGAGATAAAAAAGTCGTAGATCCGTATCGCTCTTATGCCGAAATGTTTAATGGAGAGCTTGCTATTAATCAAAATCCGGAGTTCATATGGTGTAGTTCTACAGCGCAGGTTGGTAGCCATATGGGTTACGTATTCCCATTGAATTTTGGAGGATCTTCTTGTTTATGTGTACCTCAGCATATAGTAGACCAATTTTATATGGCAGATGGGCGTGATATTAAAAATTCTAGTAGTGCATATCCGTATATATCCCGTCCTTATGATAAGACTTGTGTGACGACAGAAGACAAAGTTTTATCTGAAGGTTATAAAATCAGCCAAGGAACATATTTGGCATATACTAATCGTGAACCACGTTTCTATGTGAATATTGGTTACTCACATGCTTGGTGGGCGATGGGATCTACTACTGAAAGTGCTAAGAAAAATGTTAATATTGATTATTGGAATGGAGCTAATTCTGGTAAAAATCATTCTAATAATAATGTTTATAATATAACTGGATATACTTCTCGAAAATATATCAATCCACAAGATGCTATGAGTGGTAGTGGGGCGCGTCAAAAAGATAAGTCATTTCCGATTATTCGATATGCAGAAATATTGCTTGCTTATGCAGAAGCCTTGAATAATTTAACTCAAGCATATGAAATTGATGGTCAGACTTATACTCGTGATACAGAAGCTATCAAATATTATTTTAATCAGATACGTTATCGTGCTGGTATTCCGGGATTAACAGCGGATGATTTGATTACAGTGGAAGCTTTTAATAAAGTTGTTCAACGTGAACGTTTGATTGAGTTATTTTGGGAAGGACAACGTTATTATGATATTAGACGCTGGGGAATTGTTGAAGATTTAGAAAGGGAACCTTTAATGGGGTTAAATGTAGAACAGGCTGAATGGGAAGGATTCTATCAGCCCACTGTCATTCAGTATAAATCAATAATTGAACGTGATTTCAAACCTAAGATGGTATGGTTACCTTTACATTTGGATGAGATTAGAAAGGTTTCTGTTCTTGATCAGAATCCTGGTTGGGATAAATAAAATTTTAAATGTATAAACTATGAAATATAGAAATTTTACAAATAAATTGATGCTTATGGTAGGTGTGACAGCTACTGCTGTTCTCACATCCTGCGAGCAAGAGTTTTATCAGGATGAACAGTATCGTAAGGAAATTTATATTGTTAGTGGAGAAGATAATATTTTCCAACGAGAATTTTCTTTCGGCGGGGAGGAAATAGGATACCTTTCTGTTTATGCAAGTGGTACAACTCCAATTGAAAAAGAAGTGATGGTAGAACTGGAAAGGAATGAAACTGTATTATCGGACTATAATCAAAAGAGATATGGGGATAATTACAAAAACTATGTCCTGGAGTTACCAGATACTCATTATAAAGTAGATGATTGGAGTATAAAATTATATCCAAATGCAAATTCATCTTATTCTTTATTTCCAATTAAAGTAAATATTGATGGGTTGGAACCTGAAGATAATTACTTTCTTCCTTTAAGAATAGCTTCTGTTTCTGACTATATGATTTCTTCTGCAAGGAGGAATGTATTGATGCAGATACTTATGAAAAATGATTATGCAACGACTAAGGAGAAGAGCTACTATACTATGAATGGAACAAGATTGAGAGTAGCTAAAGATACTTGGGAACCTTTGGACAAAAAGAATAATGCTCCAGATTATAAACCAATAAATGCCACAAAGTTAGTTGCTCCAGTTACGGAATATGGTATTCGTATTTTAACGGGATCTACACTTACATCGGATAGAAAAGAACTCCGTAAACAAGGGATTGTTGTTACGGTCCATCCTGAGGAGATGATTGATGTTCCTGTTATCGGGAGTAATGGATTGCCAACTGGAGAATATATCCAATGTCAAAAAGTGACATTAGATAAATGGTATAATGTAAATGGTGGAATTACAGTGTTAAATATTGAGGATACCCCATCATATTATAATCCAGAGAAGAAAGAGTTTACGTTGAATTATCGTTATAATTATAACTCAAATGATTGGTATGAAATGAAAGAGGTGATGTCTCCAGTGGCTATTGCTAACGAAAATAATTGAGTGGCTGATAATAAATGATAAATCTTATGAAAACAAGAAATATATATAGTCTTCTATATGTAACTTTCGTTGCAGTGGTGTTAGTTGCATGCAACGATTATGACGCAGCGCAAACTGCATATGAAGAAATAGTGGATAGTGATGTAACGACTACTCCTCCAAATATAGATTCGGCATGGGAATTACAGCTAATTCCTAATGTAGGTCAGCATAGTGGTGAGGTTTTTGTTTATAAAGACAAAAAGTATGATAAGCTATTTACTCGCACATTGGGATGGAATGGTGGAATTGGTGTGCAATCTACATCATTGTCTGATGGAAATGTTCTATGGGCTTTTAATGATAGCTATTTTGGAGTTGTAGATGCTGAAACAAGAGCAAGAGGTAATTGTAATTTCCCACATAATAGTATTATGGTCCAAACGACTGTTGGTGGTAGTCTTGGAGAAACGGATGATGATCTAAGATGGTTAGTTGATTATATACAAACTAATGATCCTGATGGAGAAGGTTATTATCAGGCGTATACACACATAGCTCCAGATGAGACTATTATGGAAGAAACAGATGAAGAGCATTTCTATCAGATAGGTGGTGCTACGATATTTGATAATAATGGAGTTAAAGAACTTCAAATGTTGTGGGGGGAAATGGATAATCATGAAGGTAAAATGACTCGAACTGGTACCTGTTTAGCTGTTTACAGTTTGGAAGGACAGCCGGGTAATAGTACTTATCTTAAAAGAATTAGTAAAAACGAAGAATTCAATACAGATGATGTTGGCTATGGTTCTACTATATGGAAAGATGAAGATGGACATATTTATCTTTATGTAACAGAGAATAACAGACCATTAGTTGCTCGCACCACTACTCATGATTTAACTTCTGAGTGGGAGTATTACATACGTGATTTAAGTGGTAACTTTATGTGGCAAAAGATGTATCCGACGAAAGAGGAGAGAACTCGCTCTACTATAATGGAAAATAATTATGTATGTAGTATGCCACAGATCTTTAAAAAAGGAGATTACTACTATATGATAGGACAAGCCGTATCTTATGGTCATTCTGTTTATTTATATCGTGGTGAGACGCCTTATGGACCTTTTACAGATCAAAAAATTTTGTTTAATGTCCCTTATGCTGTGGATAAGATAGGTAATCAGTATTATAAAAATTTGCTTAGAGTAAATTTGCATCTAGAACTTGCACGAGAAGGTGAATTAGTATTTTCTACTAATACTGATGCTGATACTGCTGGAGATAATTTTGATT
>Ga0192241_10559_pt1 | contig 16227 bp, 17 predicted proteins | sample Koala_Koa27_I3_FD_131239 | JGI IMG/M metagenome (GOLD analysis project Ga0192241, IMG submission 131239) | Enriched cells from koala feces incubated with labeled cellulose particles, San Francisco Zoo, California, United States - Koala_Koa2-7_I3 ... | reverse complement strand
GGACGGATTTCCCTATATTACACCGGTTCATTTTGTTTATTACAATGAACGGATCTATATACATGGACTTTGCAAAGGGCAGAAGATTAGTAATATCAAACAAAATTCAAAGGTTGGTTTCGAAGTCGACAAAATGGAAGGGTTAATCCTTTCCGATAAACCATGCGATGTAAATACCGCTTATGAAAGTGTGATCATTCAAGGAGAGGCATCCCTTGCCGGTGATGACATAAAAGAGGTTGCCCTCAAAGAAATTGTAAAAAAATATACCCCGCAGTTATCCGGAATATCTTTCCCGGACAACATGATAAAAGCAACTGCCGTTATTGAGATCATACCCACCGGAATAACCGGAAAACGGTATGAATAATTAAATAATTAAACTAAATATAAAAAAAAGATGAGCGTAAAAAGTGTTGAAAATGCAGAGCATTACATGTGGGGCAACCATTGTGAGGGGTGGCATTTACTTAAAACAGATTCATTGAGCATCATTCAGGAAAAAATGCCTCCTCATACCGCAGAGGCTCTCCACCTACATACCCATGCACAACAATTTTTCTATATCCTGAAAGGCATGGCTGTATTTGAAGTGGAGGGAGAATGGGTGGAAGTAAAAGAAAAACAAGGCTTCCATATTGAAGCCAATCAAAAACATCGCATACTAAATAACACAGATAATGATCTGGAATTTCTTGTTATTTCAGAGCCTAAATCTCACGGAGATAGATTCAATTTGGAGTAACTTTTGTTTTAGTGAGAGTTCTTCCATTAATTCCGGTGTTATGATTAATCTGATATGGGTAAATATGTTATTGATTTGACGTCCGACACCAATTTTCCAATTTTTCGGATTTGTAAAATATTCTTTTGGGATCGGAATACCATTACAATCTATTGCTATGATATATTCCTATGCCGGCGTCAATGAAGGTGATATTTTTTAGGCTCGGGATCATTTCCTACTTCTTTGTGAAACATGAACCATTTATATACATCATGTAGTTTCCCCAGGAAGATAATTGGATTGTTAACGGTGAATTAGTCGCATTATAGACCTCAAAATGATATGTCACATACCTTCTTTAACGCATGAAGTGAGTAAAACGGTCAGCGTTAGAATCGCAAAATATGGAATGGACTTTATCATGAAAGTAAATGTGTGTCTGATTATAAGATCTAAGGTAAAATATATATTTTATTTGGGTCAAAGAACGATGATTAAAAAAAGTTATTAATAGCCAATGAGAGTATGTCAAAAACATTCTTTTGACATACTCTCGTAGTAGCATGTTACAGTAGTTTTGAATCTTTTAATAACTCTTCAATGTAGGTACCCTGTATCTTTTTCAAGGTGTGTTTTTCTATCGGAGTTGCCCACCACGGAAGGTTTATATCTTCCAGTTTTTTTGCGGTCGTTCAGGTAATAGATGGAACTCATCAGCACCCTTACATCAAAGCAGGAACCGAACACTTCCGGTACACCCCGGTCGATGTTTAATAAGGTATAAACGGCTTCCATGGCTGTACGTACCGAATATTCAGTCGTAAAAACAGTATCCTTTTCCGTTTCTGCGAAATTACCGATAAAGGCAAGATTTTGAGAGCCGGATGGCACTACCAATGGACGGTCGCCCAGGGCACGGGGCATAAAATAAGAGGTGATATATGGCATATAGCAAGGAATTGTATTGGCCGAATGAGTGGCAATATCTTCTATTTCCATTTCGGGCACATCGATATGATACAGCCATTCCTGACATAATTCAATTCCGGTACATTCCGTTATTTTTTTCTTTACATAATTACCGGGTTTATCGGAGAACAGCCCGTAAACCCATACGATTAGTTCAGTGGGTTTCTGGCTGTGGAAATGGGGTTGGCGGCTGATAGAGTACCCTAACAGCCAGTTGGAGTCTTTTACCGTAACGGGGCCACTGGTTACTATCGAACCGCTGTGCGGATCTTTTTGCTAATCTTTTCGATATAGGGAGTTACTTTATCATCTTTGAGGGTAATGGTACCGGATACAAACCAGTTTTCAGGCGGTATGTTGTCGCAAAATTTACCGGGTTTACCAAATGCCGGGTCCTGTTCAGCAAGATTCTTCCAAAGTTGCCAGCTTCCACCCAAATCGTGTGTCGGGGGTGCCGGATGGGTATCATCACCATAGGTGGTGCTTTCAGTAATAGAACCATTGGTTACAAAAACAAGGTCGTTTTCAGTTAGGTCAATTTGTTGTTCTTTTCCGCTGGTTACATATTCTATTTTTGTGGCTACTTTCTTTTCACCTACTGAATTTACCAGAATATTCTTTACCTGTGAATTGTAATGGAAATGCACTCCTTGGCTTTCCAGATTCTTTACGAGTGGCATAATCAGCGATTCATACTGATTGTATTTGGTAAAACGTAAAGAAGACAGATTGGATAAGGTTCCTACATGATGTACAAAACGCAGGATATAACGGCGCATTTCCATAGCACTGGCCCACGGCTCGAATGCAAACATGGTACACCAGTAGAGCCAGAAATTGGATTCAAAAAAATCTTTTGAAAATACATCATTAATTTTTACATCCTGTAACTGGTTTTCGGGAGTCAATGCCAGATGGATTAATTCATCAATTGCTTTTTTGGTCAGGGTCAGGTCACCATCCGTTGATAAACGTTGTCCCCGGTTCTCTATCACACGGGCTTTTGAAAAGCTGGGGTCTTTTTGTTCAGGCGGTAAAACTCATCCAGTACGGAAATCCCTTCTTTCTCCAGGGAGGGAACTGAACGGAACAAGTCCCATAACGTTTCAAAATGGACTTCCATTTCACGTCCGCCCCGTACAATATATCCTTTCTGTTCAGTCCAGATACCGTCCATGCTACCGCCGGGTATGGCCAGTTCTTCAAAGATATGGATTTTATCTCCCTGCATTTGTCCGTCACGGATCAGAAAAGTTGCTGCTGCCAGCGATGCGAGACCGGCTCCTATCAGGTAAGCTGATTTGTTATCTACTCCTTCCGGTTTTTCCGGTTGCGCAAATGCTTCGTAATTACCACTGCTGTAATACATACATTAAGTTTTAAGATTATTAAATAGTCATATATGTATGAAACAAGAATCCGGGTGGAAAGATTAAAGTTTAACGAATTCAAACGGAAAATTCTTTTCCGTTGGCAACCAGATTTTTTTTAAATCCTTTTTTTATTGGATTTCATAATTAAGAGAGGCATTTCATCTGACTATCCGAGTTATAGGGAGAGATAGAAGTACTTTTTGTCTTATTTTGTTTGGGGTTCTAAAAAAAGTTTATATTTGAGTATTAACCGGATGTAAGACTAACCAATCTAATATAAACGCCGTATGAAAGAGAAAATTGAAAAACTACGTGCCATGAACCATCAGGCAGAGCTTGGTGGGGGAGAAGAACGGATCCGGAAACAGCACACCGCAGGTAAACTCACCGCCCGGGAACGGATTGAACTACTCGTAGACAAAGGAACCTTTGTGGAAATTGACAAATTTGTTATCCATCAGTGTTATGACTTCGGACTGGAAAAACAACGTCCGGCCGGAGATGGTGTAGTCACCGGATATGGTATTATCGGGAGCCGCACAGTGTTTGTTTTTGCTCAGGATTTTACTGTCTTTGGTGGGGCATTGTCGGAAACCTATGCCCGGAAGATCTGTAAAATAATGGACATGGCCATGAAAGTCGGTGCTCCGGTAATTGGCCTGAATGATTCCGGAGGTGCCCGTATTCAGGAAGGAGTGCGATCCTTAGCCGGATATGCGGAAATCTTTTTACGTAACTCATTAGCTTCGGGGGTGATCCCACAGATTAGTGCCATTATGGGACCTTGTGCCGGTGGGGCAGTCTACTCTCCGGCCCTGACAGATTTTATCTTTATGGTGAAGGAGAGTAGCTATATGTTTATCACCGGGCCGGATGTAGTAAAGAGTGTAACACAGGAAGAGGTGACCAAAAATGAACTTGGTGGAAGTGAGGTTCATACGACCCGTTCCGGTGTGGCTCATTTTGCTACGGAGAACGATATGGATTGTATTCTGAAAATCAGGGAATTGATCTCGTTCCTGCCGGGGAATAATATGGAGGAACCTCCTTTTGTGCCTACTACGGACAGCCCTAACCGGGTTGACCATCAATTGGATTCACTAATCCCTACCAATCCAAATCAGCCTTATGACATGAAAGAACTGATCGTCTCTGTAGCCGATGACGGGATCTTTTTTGAAGTGCAGGAAGAATATGCCCAAAACATTATTACCGGATACATACGGCTGAATGGTAAAACCATCGGGGTCGTGGCAAACCAGCCTGCTGCGTTGGCCGGTACGCTGGATATCAACGCTTCTGTTAAAGCAGCACGGTTTGTCCGTTTCTGTGACGCGTTTAATATATCCTTGCTAACCTTTGAAGATGTTCCGGGATTCCTGCCCGGGGTGAATCAGGAATATGATGGAATTATTCGTAACGGAGCGAAATTGCTGTATGCGTATTGTGAGGCGACCGTACCGAAAGTCACGGTGATTACCCGTAAGGCGTATGGAGGTGCCTACTGTGTGATGAACTCCAAGCATATCCGCGGAGATATCAACTTTGCTTATCCGACTGCTGAAATTGCTGTTATGGGGCCTGATGGAGCCGTTAATATTTTGTTCCGTAAAGAGCTGGAAAAGGCGAAAGATCCGGATGCCAGACGAAAAGAATTGCAGGATGACTATCGTGAGAAATTTGCTAATCCCTACCGGGCTGCTGAGCTGGGATACATTGATGAAGTGATTGAACCGTCTGTGACACGCCAGAAACTGATCCGCAGTTTTGAGCTGTTAGCCAACAAACGGCAGTCCAATCCGCCTAAGAAACATTCCAATTTACCACTTTAAAAAGATACTACTATGATAAAGAAAGTGTTAGTAGCCAATCGTGGTGAAATAGCCATGCGGATCTTCCGTACCTGCCGGGTGATGAAGATCCCGACTGTTGCGATCTATACGCATGTAGACCGTGGTTCCCTGCATGTAAGGTATGCTGATGAAGCCTATTGTATATCAGAAAATGAACAGGATACTTCTTATCTGAAGCCGGACCTGATCCTGAAAATAGCGAAGCGGACAGGGGCTGCTATTCATCCGGGCTATGGTTTTCTGTCTGAAAATGCAGACTTTGCCCGCCAGTGCGAAGAAGGAGGGATCATCTTTATTGGCCCCGGCTCGGAGATCATCGCTAAAATGGGCGTCAAAACAGAAGCCCGCAAGATTATGGAAGCGGCAGGAGTACCTATCGTTCCGGGAACCAAAGAGCCGGTCCGTGATCTGGAAGAGGCTACCCAACTGGCTGCAGAGGTGGGCTATCCGATCATGTTGAAAGCATTGGCCGGAGGAGGAGGAAAAGGGATGCGTCTGGTCCATTCCGAAGAAGAACTGGCCGCAGCGTTCCGTACGTCGCGTTCGGAAGCGGCAAATGCCTTTGGGAATGATGCGATCTATATTGAAAAATATATTCAGAATCCTCACCATATCGAAGTACAGGTGTTGGGTGATAAATATGGGAATATTATCCATTTATATGAACGGGAGTGTTCTATTCAGCGCAGGAACCAGAAAGTGATAGAGGAATCTCCTTCCCCTTTTGTAAAACCGGAAACACGGGAAAAGATGTTGTCCGTTGCGGTGGAGGCCTGTAAGAAGATCGGTTACTATAGTGCCGGAACGCTGGAATTCATGATGGATAAAGACCAGAATTTCTATTTCTTAGAAATGAATACCCGCCTGCAGGTAGAGCATCCGGTGACTGAAGAGTGCACGGATGTGGATATTGTCCGGGAGATGATCCTGATTGCCGCGGGTAACCGGTTAGCCTATAAACAGGAGGATATTGTGTTCCGGGGTGCTGCTATTGAATGTCGTATTTATGCAGAAGACCCGGAAAATAATTTTATGCCGTCGCCCGGTGTTATCAGTGTCCGGGAAGCTCCCGCCGGACGGAATGTCCGTCTGGATGGTTCGGCCTATGCCGGCTTTGAGGTTTCCCTGCATTATGACCCTATGATCTCTAAACTTTCCACCTGGGGACGTACCCGTGAACATGCGATCTCGAATATGCACCGTGCTTTGCTTGAATACAAAATACTGGGTATCAAAACAACCATCCCTTTCCATTTGCGGATCATGCATCATGAAGCCTTCCTGAAAGGAGATTACGATACCACCTTTATTGATAAAGTGTTTAACAAAGATGATTTGAAACGCCGTCAGAACAGTGATCCGGTTGTGGCTGTGATCGCTGCTGCTCTCAAACATTATGAAGAAGAGAAGGAGGCGGCAGCCCGGGCTACCACGTTGCCTTTGGTGGGAGAATCTCTCTGGAAATACTACGGAAAATTGAAAATGACTGCTAATAATTATTAACCGGAAGGAGGAAAAATTATGTCAAAAGCATTAGCAACTTATTTTGCCACCATACAGGATATGCCGGATACGGAGTTTAAAGTGGAAATACTGGAAGATGGGCCTGTGAAGAAGGTCGCGGTAAACGGTAAGGTGTATGAGGTAGATTATAATGTGGGAGGAGATACGATCCATTCGCTGATCATGAATCAAAAATCACATGGAGTACAAATTTCCAATACAGGAGATTCGGTATATGATGTCCAGCATAAACAGGATTATTTTCAGGTCAGGGTGATCAATGAACTGATGAAGATGCGCCAGTCTCATACACAGTCGGTCGCTGCGGGACGTCAGGTGATCGTCGCTCCGATGCCTGGGGTGATTTTGAAAGTATACGTAAAGCCGGGTGATGAAGTGACAAAAGGGTCGCCGTTATGTGTATTGGTAGCCATGAAGATGGAGAATGAAATTAAAAGCCCCAATGATGGAGTTATCAAAGAGGTCTATATCCAGGAAGAGGGGAAGGTTGCGGTAAATGAGAAAATGATCGTGATTGAATAATTCTTTCTTTTCCTCTGCTAAAAACAGGAAAGCCACCAGTCAGGTGGCTTTCCTGTTTTTTAGTTGTAGGCTGGATAAACCTGTTTCTGAGCCTGTCAGCAAATTGAATTGAATATAGAATGTACGCCTTAGGAATACAGAAGATCCAAATAAATAGATGGAAATCTGTAAAACTTACTACTTTTGCAGGAGCAGTGATTAAAGACGAATGAAATAAGAAGCAGACAGATCAATGGAACAAATTACGATCAAGCCCCGGCAAAGATATATCATTTTAGATGCGTTAAGAGGGATTGCTTTATTAGGTATTTGCCTGGCTAATTTCCCGGAATTTTCCCTATATACTTTTCTGGAAGGACAGGTCACCGGTGTGATGCCTACAGCAGGGATTGATACGGTGGTAAAGTATCTTCAGTACGTATTTGTGGATGGGAAATTTTATACCCTGTTCTCTTTGTTGTTTGGTGTCGGGTTTTCCCTTATTCTCTCCAATGGTGCACAAACCGGTTATAATGGAGTGACGGTTTTTTACCGCCGGATGTTTTTCCTGTTCCTGATCGGACTGTTTCACTTGTTGTTTCTCTGGGCAGGAGATATTCTCATTCTGTATGCTTTCGTTGGTTTTTTCCTTCCCTTGTTCAGAAATATGTCTGATAAAAAACTTTTGCAATATGCCTGTATGCTCTTACTGATCCCGGTGGCAGTGGATGCCGGTGTAGAGTTCTTGGGTTGGGATTTGATTGCTCCGGCCGTCAGTGCTACGGAGTATTTCCATCATAAAGCAGGTATTGATGAACAGAATTTTCCGGTTTGGTTAGTAGAGACTCATCAATATGCAGACATCCTGAAATTTAATTTGGCCGGGTCTTTTATCCGTTTACAGGAGTTTATTGAGGGAAATCGTGCATTCAGAGTACTGGGTCTGTTCCTGATCGGTTTATATATTGGCCGGAAAGGGATTTACAAAGATTTGGGAGAATATAAACCTCTACTAAAAAAAGGAATGAAATATGGCCTGATAGTTGGTTTTCCTTCTTCCCTGTTATATGCCTGGAGTGCGATGCATTCCCATCCTTTCGGATTGACGGCCCATTCGGCTATTTATACGATCAGTGTTTTTCCGATGAGTTTTGCTTATATTTCCATGATATGCCTCTGGTATATCCAGGATCCGGAAAGAAAGATTTTTCGTTTGTTTGCTGCACCCGGGCGCATGGCACTGACCAATTACCTCATGCAATCTGTTTTTGGTATGATTATATTCTATGGGATTGGTTTTGAATTAGGTGCACGGACCGGATTGGTCTATGTCGAATGGATCGCGGCGGCTGTGTTTGGTATTCAGATCGTTTACAGTTACGCATGGCTTCACTATCATAAATACGGACCCTTTGAATGGGGGTGGCGGATGCTGACCTATGGTAAGTGGTTTAAGCTGGTGAAGAATTAGAAATTGCTCTGCCTGAAAGGTAGTTATCCTGACTTTTATTCCTTTTTCTGTTCTACGGCCTTCTTTTTATTGATCAGCATGACGCTACATAAGATAATCATAAGGCCGGTAATTTGTATCCACGTGACGTGTTCTTTTCCGAGGGTAGTGCCGATCAAAACCGCAATAAATGGGTTGACATAAGCGTGAGTGGCCACTTCTGTAGCCGGACGTACTTTGAGGAGCCACACATAGGCGGAATAGGCCATGATAGAACCTAACAGAATGAGATACCCTACTGAAAACCAGGAAGCAACTGGAATATCCTGCCAGTGCATTCCCGGAATGTCCCGGGTAATAAACAACGTGACTATCCAGAACATCGTACCTGCGGAAAGCATCTGCCAGCCTGACCCGGCAAAGTTATTGGTATCCTCTTCATGAGAAGAACAGTATTTTGCATAGAGTGTGCCCAGTGACCAGGAAATACATCCGAAAATAAGTAACAGGACGCCATACTCCGTATGTGGCTGCGTCTGATTGGCGGAACGGATCTGTTCGATGTATAACAACATGACCCCCAGGAAGCCCGCTATTACACCTATCACTGTTGCCGGATTCCGGAAATTCTTCTTCCACATGGGAACATCCAGTGTCATGATCCAGAGGGTGGTAGAACTGGCTATGATAGCAACCAGACTGCTGCTCAGATATTGTTGTGCCAACATCACTACTGCCATGTCAATAAAGAGCAGAACAATCCCACTAATGGCTGATTTCTTGATCAGGCTTTTTTTGAATATATGCTCTTTGCGATAGCAGCAAATGGTGAGCAGGATCAATCCGGCTGTCGTGAAACGCAGTGCTCCTAACAGAAACGGAGGAAAGCCTTGCAGGGCTACACCTATAAAATAATAGGTAGAGCCCCACACGACATAGATCAGGAAATAGGCAAACAAAATGCCTGTTTTCCGGATGCTGGTTCCCTCCATTGGTTTCATGTGCCGTACAGGTTTCGGATCTTTTCCAGTCCTTTCATCAGGTTTTCACGTGGAGTCGCGATATTGATACGGATGAAATGTTCTCCGGCTGCCCCGTATAAAGTTCCTTCATTGATCCAGAGTTTTTCTTTTTGAAGTAAGTTCTCCGCTATCTCTTTGGAAGATTCCTTCAACGCACTGCAATCAACCCATACCAGATAGGTGGCTTCTAATGGCAGGATGGGTAAATGAGGCAGGTATTTCCGGAAGAATTCTACCAGGTACTGATAATTGCCATAGAGATATTGTTTTAATTCCCCGAGCCACTCTTCCCCTTGCGTGTAGGCTGCAATAAGGGCTTCTACTGCAAATGCATTGATTTCGCACACTTCATTTATGTTGAGTGCTTTGTCTATGCGACGACGTATATCTTCATCTGCTGCAATAATATTGGCCACCTGAACTCCTGCTAAATTAAATGTTTTGCTGGGGGCGGTACAGGTGACACTGTTTTGTAGGAAGTCTTCGCTGATAGAGGCAAACGGAATATGCGTATGTCCGGGATAAACAAGATCACAATGTATCTCATCAGAAACGACAATGACATCATTCCGCAGGCAGATTTCTCCAATCTGCTTTAACTCTTCGTAAGTCCATACTCTCCCGGCCGGATTATGTGGGCTGCAAAGTAACAGGATCTTTGCCTGAGGATCCGCTGCTTTCTTTTCCAGGTCATCCAAATCAATGGTATAGCTGCCGTTTTTATATATCAGTTCGTTGGCGACCATTTCGCACTGGTCATTCCGGATAGAGGAGAAAAAACAGTTATATACAGGAGTTTGTACGATCACTTTATCACCGGGTTGAGTGAGTGCTTTGATCACAGCGGAAAGAGCAGGCACTACTCCGGTCGTGAAAAGGATCCATTCTTTTTCTATCCGGAAATTATGCCGCTTATCAAACCATCCGGTAATTGCGTCGAAATAGGTGGGCGGAACTTTGGTGTATCCAAAGATACCATGTGCCACCCGGGCATGTAATGCCTCTATAACAGCCGGTGCCGTACGGAAATCCATATCGGCAACCCACATAGGTAATATATCATTCTCTGCTGCCGCGTCCCATTTATAGGAGTTACTGCCACGGCGGGGAATGATCTCGTTAAAATTGTATTTCATGAAGCAAAACTGGCATTTTGGTTGGTCCGGATTGTACAGCCACCGGGATTTTTACAGTTCTCGTCGAAAATCGTTTCTCCAATATGATTGGCCATAATGAAACCTTTCGTCGGATTTTTAATACTTGTTATATCGCTGTTGACCACTGCGTCTAAGGTACTATATTCAAAACAAAGGTCACAGTCCGCATCCATCGTGCAATTCTCCATCACCAGATTGGTACAGTAGCATAACGGTTGTGTTCCGGATATTTTGCAGTTCACTAACCGGAGGTTTTTAGAATGCCAGCCTAAGTATTCACCGGTTATTTCGGAATCGTAAACTGTTACGTTTTCCGTTTTCCAGAAAGCATCTTTGGAATCTAACCGGGCATTGCGGATCACCACGTTCTTCGCATCCTGGAAGGAATAATTTCCCTGAAGGTAAAAACCGTCAATTTCAATATTTTTTCCATTCATAAAGATATAATCACCACCGTACGCCTCTACATTACGAAGTTGAATATCCCGGCAGTTCCACATGGTTTCTCCTGCACTGGTCAGCTTTACGTTTTCCAGATAGAGCCCATCTATTTCGCGGAACATTTTAGGAGCTTCTACCCGGGTGTTCAACATCCGGATATTTTTGGAATACCAGATAGCAGCCCGGCTGTAGACCGTGAACAGGCATTCTTCTATTAAAGCATGATCATTGTGCCAAAAAGGATATTTACACATAAATTCGCATTTCCGGACCTCCACATCCGTACATTCTTTAAGTGCCGATTCGCCCGGATAGAATTTTACGTTTTCAAGACGTAAATGATTGGTGGCGAACAAAGGTCTTTCTCCTTCAAAGAATGTATCCTTTATTAATTGTTTTGTTGTTGTCATTTTACCTGATACTTGATTAGTTGTTATATTAAAAAGTAACTATTATTCTTCCTGTTCTTACAGGTGTGTCGATCTATCTATTGAATTGAATTTTCTTAAGGATATATTTCGCCTTAAAAATAATAAATACCTGAATAAGTTATATCCGCTGGCGTCGTGAAAAGGATAAAATGGCTCCTTAAAACGAAAAATAACGGTGAGTGAAGGGCATAGATTCACCTGATTAGTTAACCTGATTAATAGATTTCATCTTCTTTTATCCTATTCTTTTTATTGAGTTTACTTTTATAAAATCAAAAAGACAGGTGTGAAACTGTTGATCAGTCAGCAGAATTGTAACAGGGTTTCTGGATTACACTGGTTGAATATGTATGTACCTTTCCGGATAAGAAGGTCATTTTTAAGAATTTTTTTATATTAACTTTTTGAAAGAACAATCTGTATAAATATAACCGACAGGAGTAAGCAGGACTGGTTAAACAAAAAGCGGAAAAAGGCTGTTGATAGAAAAAAATCATACCCATGGACGATTCATTTGTACCTAAGAAAAAATTAACCTTTCGTGTATTTGTTAAGATCATAAAGAATACGATTCAGGGATTTACGGATGACAATGTGACGGGGCTGAGTGGTTCACTTGCCTATGCTACGTTGTTTTCTATCATTCCTTTCCTGTCTTTATTAGTCACGATCGGCACTTTTTTCCACGCGGATCTGACCACTCAACTGTATACTCAACTGGAGCCTGTTCTGGGGGCGGAAGTGGTTAAGAGTTTACGGGAGATACTGGATAGTGCCGAAGATGCGAACGCTTCTACATTGGCTACGATCATCACATTAGGAGTGACTATCTTTGGTGCTACGGCTATCTTTGCAGAGATACAGAGTTCTCTGAATACGATTTGGGGAATTAAACCGGTTCCTAAAAAAGCTGGCTGAAGTATATTAAAAACAGGTTACTCTCTTTCTCTATTATTTTGATCTTTGCTTTTATTTTGTTAGTCACCTTCAGTATTACTAATATTATTGAAAACCTGACCCAGAAGCTGATGGCAAATTATCCGGAGACAGCAGAAGTTTTTGTCCGGGTCATCGGATTGGGGCTGAATGTGGCGCTAACTACTTTTATATTTGTGTTAATGTTCAGGATGTTACCAGATGCCCAGATCAGAAGCAGGGATGTCCTGATCGGAGCGCTTGTTACTACATTTCTTTTTCTGGTCGGACAATGGGTGATCTCTTTTTATATAGGAATAGCCAATGTGGGAACTGTATATGGAGCGGCCGCCTTTATGGCTATTCTTATTACCTGGATTTATTATTCAGCCATTATTATATATATAGGAGCGGAATTTACAGAATCCTGGGCCAATGAAATGGGAGGTAAGATCATTCCGGATGAATATGCTGTGATTACTAAAACAGTGGAGTATCAGGAAGATAAGACTACCGGAGAAGAAAAAGAGATTCGTACGGAGGTGTAATCCTGACGGTTTGCTTATGGAGTACGTGCCCTGCTTTGGGTGACTACATAGACGCCTGTGAATATCAGCACAGAGGCAAACGCCTTGAGCCAGCCGAATGTTCCCAGTCCGATCAGTACGGAAGCACCGGCTCCGACTATGGGTTGAACATAATTGTACATACTGACAACGGTCGGACGAAGGGATTTTTGACCAATCAGTACAAGTAAATAACTAAAAAAGGTTCCAAACAAAACCACATATCCCACTTCCATCCAGACATGCAACGGAAAGTTTTGGCTGATCGTATGGGAAAGTTCCTGAAATGAAAAGGGAAGGAAACAAATCGTTGCATAGCTGAACATCCATTTCATCAGGGTAAAAATGTGATACCGGCTGATCAATCCTTTAAAGATGGTTAGGTAACAGGCAAAACTGAACTGGGAAATCAGGCATAAAAGATCCCCCAGGATACTTCCGCTCTCTCCCGGAATGCTATGATTACTAAGGATCAGGATCAAAGCTCCGGTAGCTCCCATGATGACTCCTGTAATCTTCATCGGAGTCGCAGGCTCTTTTAGAAACAGGGCCGCCAGTATCAGTGTGATGATGGGCATGGTCGTAGTGATAATCGTTGCGTCCACCGGTGATGTCAAAGATAATCCGAAGATGAACAGCCCCTGGTTGAATACAATACTTAACAGAGCGGCAAAAAATAATCCTGTTTTATCCCGTCCGGTTACCTTCTCCTGAGTGGCAAACAGCGAAGCAAACCAGAAACAAACGGCAGCTCCTATCATACGCATAGCGGCCAGTGAAAGGCTGCTTATGCCTGCCTCCATGGCGGCCTTGCCTATCGGTGACATCAGTCCCCACATACATCCTGACCCAAACAATGCCAGATGAGCCAATACAATCTTTCTTTTCATATTCGCTGGCAAAAGTAATATTATTTTTCAGGACCAGATTTCGCCGGATAGATATTCTGGTCGTGGAAAATAGAAAACACCTATTCCGGTTTAAAAAGGGTTGTATATATGGTAAAAATACTATCTTTAAGAACGGATAAAAAGCACAGGAAAAAAGAGTCCGGGGTAGTTCTGGAAGAGATGATTTCTTTTGAGGAGAGAGGCCTGCTCTTTTGGGTGTAGAGACCGGTTCTTTTTGATCATTCACCGGTTGGGTCCTGTTTGTTCACCGGTTAGTGAACAAATGGCTTCCGGCTGTAGTCTATCTGTTCATCAACCGGTGAACAATTGAAAATAGCCGGGCTGTAAAAGACAAATAGCCGGGAAACCGGTCAAAAACAGCTGAAAGGTCCGTGAAAAAGGGACGAATGGTTATTTGAGGAAAAATATGAATAATAATCTAAACTATTAAACGTATGGCTGCATATTTTAAAATCGTGGAGACGCCTAACCCGGAGAAAGACGGAACGCAACAACCTTATCATGTACGATTCTCATCTAAAGGAACCTTGAAGACGAAAGAGCTGGTAGAGGAGGTTTCTTATGGTACTACGTATACGGAGTCAGATGTATATGGAATGTTATCTCTCCTCAATACACTGCTTACACGTAAATTATCAGCCGGTTATAATGTAGAGCTGACGGGGATCGGGGTTTTTACTTTATCCCTTCAATGTCCACCGGAAAAAGAGAAGAAAAAAATTGGTGCACACAACGTTACCCTGCGTAGTATCAAATTCCGGCCATCGAAAGACTTAGTCAAAAAAGTGGCCCAACGTATTACTTTTCAAAAACGTCCGGAAAAGGATCAGATCACCTACACCATAGATCAGCGAAAAGCCTTTTTGCAGCATTATCTGGCAAAGCATCTTTTCATCACAGCCAAATGTTACCGGCAACAAACCCATCTGTCTAAAACAGCCGCCTCCATAGAATTAAAACAATTCATCCAAGAGGGATGGATCCTTCGTGAAGGAAAAGGCCCAACCACCTTTTACCGCTTAAAAGAAGAAGCCTAATGGGAGAGTATGAATGAAATGAACCCGTTTTTATGAGGGTTTCCCAAAAGTCTATATGCTCTTTGACAAAGTTACAGATTATAAGTCCAGAGAGTTTGAATGCAAATAACCGCGGGTAAAACCCAGTCCTGTTCGGCAGATCCGTAAATACCTCTTTGGGGTAATTACTTATAAATCGTAACTTTTTAATTTTCTTGTTTTAATTTGGGGACACCTCCATTTTTCTGATATTTCCTGTCTGTGGTTCTTTGCGTTATGTATGTTCTGTAATCAGGTTAGTCAGATCCTGAAAAATATTCAAATAAACCATGTAGAATGTTAAAGTCTTTGCTGATCTTAAACCTCTTTCGATTTTGGAGGTCTAAGGATCAGTTGCAACAAAAAAAATATTTCACCGGGGAGTAGTGGTCCCCGAAAACCGGAAAAACCGGTAGAATTGAAAAACAGGAATAACTGGCAAATTTGATAGAACATATTAAACCGCTATGTGAATCCTGGAAGAAATAACTTAACTAAAAAGAAACGAATATGAAAAGTATAAAGAAATTAAGTCTGATGTTAGTGGCCCTCTTCACCCTTGGTGGAGTAGCTATGGCGGATGAAGTGAAACCGGAAAGAAAACAGATTACCCCAAAAGAACGTGCGGAGAAAATGACGGAACGGATGGCGAAAGAGTATGGTTTGAATGATACGCAGAAAAAAGAACTGCTGGATCTGAACCAGACACTCACTGAAAAGATGGGCGACCGTCCGGCAGGACCTCGTCACCATGGAAAAAGAGGGGATATGGCAAAAGCTCATAAAAACCCGAAAGCAAATAAAGAAGGAAATGTAACCCGGGAAAACAGGGAACGAAAAGACAAAGACCGGGTACTTCCGGATCAGGATGGACGCAAAAACCGTGCGGACGCACCGAAGCTTTCTGCTGAAGAACGTGAGAAACGGATGCAGGAAATGAAAAAAGTACGGGAAGATTATCAGGCACAGTTGCAGAAGATCATGAATGCTGATCAATATCAGGCATTTACTAAAAAGCAGGCTGAACGCGAACAGAAAAGACAGGAGCGTGGTGATAAAACAAAAGAGAACCGTTCTAAAAGATCAACTTCCGAAAAAGGTAAAAAACAGGTATAATCCTAACCCTTCATTTTAATCAGGTAAGTCAAGTAAACATAAGATTGATAAGTTTGTCTGAACACCCGGAAATATCGATTATTTCCGGGTGTTTCCTTTTTAAGAGTAATAACTTCCGGTCACTCTTACTTTTTAATCTTCAACTGTTTATTGAATGCGTTTGATCCATATAATGCCCAGGCGATCAAAGCCGGTTGGAAGAACAACCGGACAAAC
>Ga0192241_10550_pt1 | contig 16608 bp, 19 predicted proteins | sample Koala_Koa27_I3_FD_131239 | JGI IMG/M metagenome (GOLD analysis project Ga0192241, IMG submission 131239) | Enriched cells from koala feces incubated with labeled cellulose particles, San Francisco Zoo, California, United States - Koala_Koa2-7_I3 ... | reverse complement strand
GGTTCTGTGGCGAGGAAATAATCTTGGTCATGTTTGGCGAGAAGTGGCTGCCAGCGGTCATGTCTTTTAAGATTCTGAGCATTTGTGTGCCTTTCAATCTTATTTCGTCTCCATCAGGCGGTTTCTTTCAGGTTAGTGATGCCACAAAGCAATTCTTTTGGGTAAGTTTCTTCAATTCAGTCTTGGCCATCCTTGTTATGCTTTTCACAGCTCTCACGTTTGGTACCATCGAGGCGCTATCTGTAGGATACGTATCTACGTCATTCATTTGCATGTGCGCATCTGTGATTATACTGCTCCATAACGTGCTTCACAATGGGATTAAGGGTCTGCTGAAAACTCTGATATTTCCCATTAGCATGATGCTAATTGTGGGTTGTTGCTTGTGGATATTAGACGCAATGGTTGCTTGTGGAACTATTCTGAACCTTATCCTTAAAGGTTCTATCGGAACTATCCTTAGCCTTGCGCTGATTCAGATATGGGGGCCTTACAACATCCTTTCTGGACTTAAGAACTTATGGGGTAGAGTTACTGGCGCATTTAGAAAATTAAAATAAAAATTCGGAATAAACTTATGGATAAGAAACAACATGATTTGCTGGTCATTATAGTAACATACAATGCCATGCAATGGGCGAAACGCTGTTTTGATAGCCTACTTGCATCATCTGTGAAATGTGATGTATATGTGGTCGATAACGGGTCTACTGATAGAACACAGGATTATATTCAAAAAGAATATCCAGATGTAATGTTTAGCCAAAGTGAGGAAAATCTTGGCTTTGGACGAGCAAATAACAAAGGGCTTGACTATGCCATTCAGAATGACTATAAGTATGTTTATTTGCTGAATCAGGATGCATGGGTCTTGCCAGATACCTTTGAACGTCTGATTAAAGTAAGTTGCAATCATTCGGAGTATGGAATACTAAGCCCAATGCAACTTCAGGCAAATATGGAGCACTTCGACAATAATTTCCGTATCACAATCTTAGGATATAGTCAGAGTTCGACACCTTCTCTTGTTGAGGATTTGTATTTTCAACGTGGGGGTGATATTTACGAGGTAGATAAGGTAATGGCAGCACATTGGCTGCTCACTAGGGAATGTGTCCTGACAGTAGGAGGCTTTTCTCCTTCTTTCCCCCATTATGGTGAAGACGATAATTTCATACATCGTGTACATTACTGGAAAATGAAGGTGGGTGTTGTACCTTCTGCCAAGGCCGTACATGACAGATCAGATCCCGTTTGGAGTCAGGAGAAGGAAGCTTATGTGAATTATTATATTCAGCAAATCTCACGCTGTAGTAATCCGAATCACAAACATTCTGTAATTGCGTGTATAATGCAGAACTTTATATCCTATATAATTTACAGAAAACCTGGATTTTGGAAGTATTCAAAGCAATTATTCCAACAGAAATCAAAGTTTGAAGAAAACTTCAAGAAAAGCCTTGTAAAACAGGCATTTTTATAAATGGCTCAAATGAACTTCCCCAAAAATAAATAAAATGAAGAACTGGTTCTTATCACACAACGAATCTCCACTTGTGCTTCCTGCAGTTTGGGGCATTCAGGCTCCATACCATCCTTCTGTACTATACTTTGTTGAATCATGGAATGGTTATAACTATTGGATGGCAGAAACCCCATTCCCATTTTTGCCAAAGGGCATATATCGGGATCGTTATGAATGCCCTTGCATCCATGTGTCTAACGATGGAATTCATTGGAGTGATGTAGATGGTTTGACGAATCCTATCGCAGATCTGTCACAACAAGAGATTGCTGACTTCGACTTCTATTCTGATCCGCACCTGCTGATGAATGACGATAGAATGGAGTGTTGGTTCAGAATATCAAGGAGACATGGAAAGAATGAATATCACGCTCCAGATACAGAAACGTTCCTTCTAAGAATGACAACCTCAGATGGGGTTACGTGGACAAAACCAGAGGTTTTAATAAATCTATCTCAGGTGTCAAAAGCTGAATTAGTATCTCCTGCTGTTATTTTTGAGGGTAATAAGTATTTGTTATGGTTGGTAAGTGTAGATAAGATAAAAGATGTCTACTCTGTTGTTAAACTTACTTCGTCTGATGCAAAAAAATGGTCAAGTATCTGCGAATGTAACCTTGCTGGTATAGATTTTAAACCATGGCATATTGATGTCCAGCATTTTGACAACAAGTATCAGTTGGTAATATTTGGTTTGAAATCAACCATGTCATTGACTCTCTGGCAAAGTGATAACGGGTGTGATTTTATGAAGGCATTTGTATTCCCTGTATCAATTGGTCATCAGGGCTCTTTCTATGAGCAGAGACTTTACAGGGCGGCCCTTTGTAAAGTAAGCGATTCTGACTACCGGTTATATTTTAGTGCAAATGATACTGAATCTACCCATATAGGCCTACTTCAGGGTAAAAGTCTGCATGAGATGTCTATTATTGATATCGACAATAATTCGTATCGTAGTCTATTCAGTTATTTATCTTATATGACAAAAAAGGTCAAAAGACGTGTTAACAATATATTCAGTAATATTCAAAATAGATAATAATGAAGAACTTAATATACTTGATTGAGTTATCAAATCATAACGATAAAAATCATATGGTCCTATTAAGAAGGTTGAAGCACAGATGAAATTTTTCAGAACTGTTTGCGATGTAACACTGATAAATCATGACCCCAATAAGAATGGGGCTTTGAGTATTTTTGATAAGATTAAGAGCAGGCTCCCTTTCATGCCAATTACTACTAAATGGGAATATGACGAGCGTTTTACGTCTGCTGATTTTATTTACATAAGGCGACCTTCATTCTTTGATCATTCGCTATACAACCTGCTCAAAAAAATTAAGCAGAAGAATCCTAAAGTTAAAATCATTTTAGAACATCCCACATATCCATATCTTAGTCAGTTGATGGCTCATGATTTTTGCAAACAGTCGATTTTTATTTTGAAGGACATCATTAATCATCATCTTATTGCATATTATCTAGACAGGATTACTACATTTTCTGAGCATGAGGAAATTGCTGGTGTCAAAACCATCAGAATTATGAATGGTGTTGATTTTTCCAGTATCAATATGCCTGTTCGAGAAAATGCAGAAGACAAGATAGAACTGATAGAGGTCTCATCTGTCAATTTCTGGCATGGATACGATCGAATCTTGGAGGGTATGGGGCAGTATTATATAGCTGGCGGAAAACGCAACATCATTTTCAATATTGTGGGTGATGGTATGGTAATTCCGCAGTTTAAGCAGATTGTAGAAAAGTATCATTTGGAAGACCATGTTGTGTTCCATGGCAATAAGGGCGGCAAGGAACTGGAGGGTATATATAGGCACTCTTACATCGGCATAGATGCACTTGGTCGTCATCGTAGCAATAATCCAACAAATAGTTCTCTGAAGTCTCGTGAATATGTAGCCTATGGTATTCCGTTTGTGGCTGCAGTACCTATTGATTTCGCAGAGAAGGATTGGCCTTACGTTTCGTATGTGCCACAGGACGAGAGCCCTATTGATATGGAGCAGATTATTGCATTCTATGATAGTATCTATAGGGGCAAAGATGCTAATGTCATTGCAACAGAGATAAGGAACTATGGGAAATCCCGTTGTGACATGAGTATTACTATGCAATCGGTTGTTGATTACATTCAAGAAGGGAATTAATTATGAAAGTCAGCATTATTGTACCAATATATAATATTAAAGAGTTTTTGCCCGCATGTCTCAATAGCATTATAGATCAGACATACAAGGACTTTGAGGCTATTTTGGTTGACGATGGGTCTACTGATGGCTCTTCGCTTATTGTGGATGAGTACGCTTCTCGGGATTCTCGTTTCGTTTCTCTTCATAAGAAGAATGGCGGTCTGGTTCGTGCATGGCAGGATGGCGTAAAAAAAAGCTTCAGGTGACTACTTGCTTTTTATTGATGGTGATGATTTTTTTGCGGCTGATGCGATAAGTAATCTAATGAAGCCGGTAGAAGCTCACAACGTTGATATGAGCATAGGTAACTTTTTTTATGATCATAGACTTAATGGTGGACAGTTAGTGCAGCATCAAAACTATACGGAGGAGGGTTTATATGCTGGAGAGAAACTTATAGATATATATAGGAATATTATACCCAAGGCAGGTAATTATCTCTCTCCATCACGATGTGGCAAACTGATTCGCCGATCTGTCTTTATTGAGAATATGCATTACAGCAATCCGGATATCTCCAGTGCTGAGGATGTAAACATCATGTTGCCGGTGTTATTCTCATGCAAGAGTGTATATTGTTCCGAAGTTAATGTGTTTTATTATGTCAATAGAGGTACTTCCATTAGCCACACCCTTCGAGAGAGCTTTTTGGATGGTTATATATCGTTGATTGGCATCTTGGAAAAAGTAATCGAAGATAAGAAACTACCTTTAGATAAGGATATCCATAATTTATATAATAAATATGGTATCCTTTGGTATACATACGTCTATGATTCCAATCTTGCATACAAAGACAAAATTCGTCAGATGAGACGACTTCGTGACATCGAAGGTTTTGGTAAGTATCTTTTTTATTTAAAGATGTCGGATGGTCCCATTTATCTGATGTACAAATATGCAGTTAAATTTAATAGTCCCTTCTTATACGTGATGTACAGAAAACTTCACGACATTATAAAAAAGTAAACACTTGTTAAAAACTCATGAATATTCCTGATCATCTGCTTAAGAGTAACCACCATTTTGACATTGATTATCGATTGCTTTGTGGTATTGAACAAGAATCAAAGAAATATTATTTTCAATAAATTACACATTATCAAATAATGAAAGTGGGTTTTAGTAAATTTTTATTAACATTAAAAATATGGTAATATTGCTTGGGTATTTTACTTTCTGTATAAAGAGTATTGTATACATTCCGCATGTTATATTCTATTTACTTTCTAAGAATAGGACCTTAATAGATGAGGATTGTAGAGTGAATGTAATTCATCGTCACAGAAACCTCACAGACATTCAGCCACGTTAGGAAATAAGGGTGACACCATCATTATTAAACCAGATGGTTCTATTTCCAGAAATACACGAAATGACAATGCTCCAATAATTGGAGATAATGTAACCATTGGTGCTAATGTTGTAATCATTGGCGACATAACCATCGGCAATAATGTTATAGTAGGCGCTGGATCTGTTGTCACTAAATCAATACCTGATAATTGCATAGTAGTGGGAAATCCTGCTCGAATTTTAAGATTAATTGAATAGTTACTATGAATATTCCCGTAATATTTGCTGGTGGATCAGGCATACGCATGAACACCAAATCACGTCCTAAGCAATTTCTGGACTTGAATGGAAAACCCATCATTATATATACCATCGAGCTCTTCGATAATCATCCGGATGTGGATGGAATTGTTGTGGTTTGTCTCGAATCCTGGATTCCTTTCCTTGAGAAGATGCTGAAGAAGTTCGAGATTAATAAGGTGGTCAAAGTTGTACCGGGTGGTGCGTCTGGTCAGGACTCTATCTTCAAGGGTCTTTGTGCTGCCGAGGAGTACGTCAAAGAACAAGGCGATGACAATGCTATCGTGATGATACACGATGGAGTCCGTCCTCTTATTACCGAAGATACTATAACAGATAATATTGCAAAGGTGAAGGAGTGTGGCAGCTGCATCACTTGCGTACCGGCAACAGAAACCTTTGTTGTCAGTCGTAATGACGGCATACTTGACATTCCCAAACGATCAGACTGTATGTTGGCTCGTGCCCCCCAGAGTTTCTATCTTAAGGATATTATTGGTGCGCATCGCAGAAGCCAGCAGGAGGCTAAGAGCGACTTCATAGATAGTTGTTCTATGATGAGCCACTATGGATATAAACTCGGTCTTATCCAAGGTCCTATGGAGAATATTAAAATTACTACACCTACCGATTATTTCGTACTTCGTGCAATGGTTGAAGTTCATGAAAACCAACAAATCTTTGGATATTAGTTACCTTCCATCTGGGGTAGAAGCATTTCTCTTCGACTTAGATGGTGTACTGCTTGATACCGAAGGGAAGTATCAAGAGTTTTGGGAGCGTATAGCAGTTCAATATGGATTAAATCCAGAAGTGTTTCCAAATGCTATCAAAGGGCAGACAACTGACAATATTGTTAATGAGTACTTTGCTCCTGAAGTTCGTGGATTTATAAAAGAGCGCTATCAACAATATCACCTTGATATGCAGTATGAGTTCTTTGATGGTGCTCTGGATGTTTTGAACCAATGTAAATCTAAAGGTCTGAAAACAGCTATTGTTACCAGTAGTGACAATGACAAGATGAGTGTAGTATATCTGCAGCATCCTTACCTGAAAGCCATGGTTGATTTGGTGCTGACTGCGGAAGACTTCAATAGTCCAAAGCCATCACCCGAATGTTGGCAAATTGCTGCAGAACGCTTAAATGTTGATATTGCTGATTGTATAATATTTGAAGATAGCATTAACGGACTCAAATCTGCACAAGCAAGCGGAGGATATGTAATAGGTCTTACTACTACACATCCTGTCGATATTGTCAAACTGTATTGTAACCAAGTTATAACTGAAATTTCTGAGATTTTATAATAATATGAACAAAATACAACAAGAAGACATAAAGCAGTTTGCAGAGAGCTTTGAGCTGGCAGATTTTGTCGCTGGCTCAAAATTCCTTATCACTGGAGCCACTGGTCTCATCGGTTCCACTTTGGTTCATTGCCTGTTGGCTTTGAATCGAGGCATAGAGATAACCTGTCCGGTTAGAAGCATAGAAAAGGCTCGCATGATGTATGGCGATGAAGCCTCTAAGATCAATTTCGTAGAGTGTGATTTGATGGAATACCTCAACGGCTTAACCGATAACGATTATTTCCAATACATCGTACATTGCGCCAGCCCTACTGTAGGTAAGTACATGACAGCACATCCGGTGGAAACATACGAACTTGCTTACTATACCACACGAGCTCTACTGAATCATGCACAACGTACAGATGCACGAGGTATGGTCTTTGTGTCTTCTTTGGAGTATTATGGTCAGAACTTCGATGATTCCATTATTACTGAGGATAAACAAGGCTATGTGGACAACACTGACCCTCGCAGTTCCTATCCTCTTGGCAAACGAGCAGCAGAATACCTATGTGCTGCATACGCTAAGGAATATGGAGTGAATGCAAAGGTCGCTCGCCTTACACAAACCTTTGGAGCAGGTGTTGCTGCAGACGACAATCGTGTTTTTGCTCAGTTTGCCAGAAGTGTAATCAAAGGTGAGGACATCGTGCTCCACACTACAGGCGAATCTGCAAAACCCTATTGCTACACTACCGACTGCATCTCAGCCATGCTCTATATCTTGCTGAAGGGCGAGAATGGCGAAGCCTACAATGTAGCCAACCAAGACACCTATATCTCCATCCGTGATATGGCAGAATTCCTTCGCGACAACTTCAACCCTCAGATAGCTGTACGTGTAGAATCGCATCCTGAGATGGGCTATGCACCTGTCACAAAACTGCATCTTTGCGCTGAGAAGTTATTGGCCGTAGGATGGAAGCCAAGATACGATTTGAAAGAAATGTATAAACGACTTATAGAAAGCATAAAATAATATGGACAATAGAAAACCAATGACGCTCGATGAACAGAAGAAGGTAATGCTCAACATCCTCGTTGAGTTTGCTAAGTTCTGCGATGAACATAACCTCATGTACTACCTCGATGCCGGTACATTGATTGGAGCCGTTCGCCACAAAGGATTTATCCCTTGGGATGATGACATAGACATCAACATGCCGCAGCTCGACTATCATAAGTTTATACATATCATGTCGGAATGCGATTACCGCTTGAACGAATATCTCAAAGTGGAGATGCCATCAGAACACCTCTATCCATACATAAAGATCTCTGACACCAGAACGACACTCGTTGAGTTCCCAGAATCTAATCCTATGGAAGTGGCTGTCTATATGGATGTATTTCCAAAATATGGCATCAAGGATAAGAGTTGGTCATCAAAAATGGTTTGTGAGGTGTGTCGTTATCTGAATCTCGTTCATTGGTTCAATCATTATTCTGTAGATGCTTGGCAAAAGCCTGGTAATAGTATAATAAAGAAACTCTTCGCAAAGACCATGAAGGCTATTACTTGGAATAAGGCATGGGCATCAGATTTTCAGGAATTAATTATGACCAGATATGCAAAGCGACATCCTTTAGAATTATGCCAATATGTAACCACTCTTACCAATGGGGAGTTTCACAAGCTTGCTCCAAAGGAGTGTTTCGATGGTTTTCAGTGGTTAGAGTTTGAAGGTCTTAAATTCAAAGGCCCCAAGGATTTTGATACTTATCTGCATTGTCTCTACAAAGGAGATTACATGCAGTTGCCACCAGAAGATAAACGCGTATATCACACAACCAAAGTATATTGGAATTAAGAAGAAATGAGTAAATACATTACAAATCTGTTCTTTTTTGTAGCAATTATATCTTGTGCATATTATAATGGACTGAACAACCATATAGCTAAAATCTTATCAGCGGTATGCTTTGGCATTTTAGCTTTGATGGCCGTATTCCAAAATAAGCAGAACTCCCCTCAAACTAAGGTCTTTAGACATTGGCTCAAATGGTATTTCGTAATATTTTTTGTGAATAGCCTCTATGGTTTATTGAATCCACACACAGGCTTATTCTTAAAATTTGATCAGGAGATAGCAATTCCTCTGGTAGCTGCATTTTCAAGTTTTTATCTGTTTGATTTGCCTAAAGATAAGAATCATTGGTTCTTGTTACCTATGTGTGCACTAACTGGTGCAATAGCAGTATATTCGGTATCTGCCGGTCTAGGCGGTTTTGTTATTAACGAAAACTCGGGTGGTCTTGAACTTGCAAAGAATCAAATTGGTGCTGCCTTCGATGTATTTGCTATCATTGCTATTTGTTGCGCGATGCATAATGGAACTAAACTGATCTATAGGGGGCTGTATATTGGTTTTTCCATACTTAATATTTATCCAGCACTTTTCTTTGGTTGTCGTACAGCATTGTTGTCTTACTTTATTTGCGTGTTAATTCTCATATTTCAGGAATTTCGTTGGAAGGGAATCTTTGCAATACCTCTTATCATTGCATTATTGGCTGTATTTGGTGGGGATACTATTCAAGATATGCTTTACTCCTCTATTGTAGGAGAACGAGATGCTACAGATATGGATAGCATGACATCTGGTCGATTAACACACGCAGAGACATCATGTTCCTATTTTTTATCTCATCCGCTATTCGGATTTTTTGGTTCCGGTGATGGGTTTGACCTTATGCCGCCTAATGCTCACATTTTCATACTTTTTCGCCTGACAAAATGGGGCATTCTGGGTGCAATACCATATTTTGTCTTGTATTTTTCAATTTTCAAGATTGCATATCTCGGATTTAAGGAGCGTAACTATTTGATTTCATGTGTATTCTTATTAGCTTTTATTGAGAGCCTTGCGGAATATGCTCCTCCTTTTGGTCCCGGATCATGTTTCGTTCCAGCATTCGTATTTTTAGGCGCTTACATGCGTCAATGTACTTATAATCATAAGTTATGAAAATAGCCTATTTCTCAAACTTTCTTAATCATCATCAGATTCATATATCACGAGAATTATATAGTCTGACACATGGGGACTATTATTTTGTAGAGATGATACCTATGCCAGAAAGTTTCATAAAATCTGGTTATCCATGCTATTCTGACGAACCTTTCGTTGTGAAGGCTTGGGAAAACAATTCTGAATACAATAGTGCTGTTTCATTAGCTGATGAAGCAGATGTTGTGATATATACACCATATGCATTTGATATCGTAAAACAGAGACTCACAACAAATAAGATATCAATAGATGTTGGTGAACGATGGTTTAAGCAAGGTATCAAAAACATTCTATCTCCTACACTTTTGAAGATGCAATGGTTCTATCACACTCGCATGAACAAGGATGTTAACTACAAACTGTGTTCAAGTGCGTTTGGAGCAGGTGATCAATACAAGTTACATTCCTTCAAAGATAAATGTTACAAATGGGGCTACTTTACGGCAGTTGAAGATTGGGACATTTCATCGCTTCCTACCCCTCGCAACGCAAAGAAAGTGTCATTGATGTGGTGCTCGCGATTTATTGATTGGAAACACCCTGAACTACCTATTCTTTTAGCCCAAAAGCTCAAAGAGAAAGGCTTCGATTTCACAATTGATATGTATGGTGGCGGAGTCCTTGAAGAAAGCGTAAAGACATTGGCAAAAAAGATAGGCGTAACGGATGTTGTTAATTTTTTCGGCAATGTGCAAAATTTAGAAATCATAACCGCCATGAGGAAACATGACATCCTTTTGTTTACAAGTGATAGAAACGAAGGCTGGGGCGCTGTGGCAAACGAAGCCATGGCCAATGGTTGCGTAGTTGTAGGAAGTCATGAGATAGGATCGATTCCGTATTTAATCCAAGATCTGTCAAACGGTTGTGTATTTAAATCGAAGGATGTAAATTCTTTATTTGATAAAGTTACGTATCTCATCAATAATCCCGAAACAAGGAAAAATCTTGCTATTAAAGCATACGATACCATAAGTAAGCAATGGTCGCCAGCCAATGCAGCAAGAAATCTAATGGATTTATTAACAGCACTACTCAAGGGCAAAGATACTCCTATTATTGAAGGTCCTTGCAGTAAAGCACTTCCGATGATTGATTATGCCTAAATTACTTCAAATTAGCATAACAGCCAACTGGGGCTCAACCGGTAAGATAGCAGAATCCATTGGACTTGCTGCAATAGAGCAAGGATGGGAAAGTTATATAGCGTATGGCCGCATAGCAAATCCGTCTGCCTCCAAACTAATCAAGGTGGGGGGCAGATGGAATACCTATATCCACTATGCTGGCAATCGCTTGTTGGATCTGGAAGGCCGATGTTCTTCTCATGCTACAAAACAGCTGATCAAGGAGATAGAGCTTCTCAAACCAAATGTGGTTCAGCTGCATAACATCCACGACCATTTCCTCAACTATCGTCTGCTGTTTGAATATCTTAACCAGACGGATATCAAGGTGGTTTGGACATTCCACGATTGTTGGGCTTTCACAGGCCATTGCTATCACTTCGTGCAGCAAAATTGTATGAAGTGGCAAACGGAATGTGGTAACTGTCCACAACGAAACAAGTTCAAAGATCGCTCGCGTGAGAACTTCAATCTGAAGAAATCGCTGTTTGCTGCCAACAAGAATCTGACGATTGTTCCTTGTTCGGATTGGATGGGAGATTTCGTCAAGCAGTCGTTCCTGAAAGAAATGCGGATCCAGGTTATCCACAATGGTGTTGACCTTAAGACTTTCCATCCACTTTCTTTGCCCTCTCAACACTCTATACCTTCTGAGCAGAACCATAGGTTTCGAATAATTGCAGTATCCAACGTATGGCTCCCATACAAAGGCTACAATGACATCTTTAAGTTGCGCGAAATGTTATCTGATGACTATGAGATCATCATGGTAGGTTTGAAGGAAGAGCAACTGAAAGAACTGCCATCCGGCATCCGTGGCGTCACTCGTACCCAGAACGTTAAGCAGCTGGTTGAACTCTATAATGAGGCTGACGTCCTTATCAACCCAACTTATGCAGATACCTTCCCAACAGTCAATCTCGAAGCTCTCGCATGTGGCACACCTGTCATTACCTATAAAACAGGAGGTTCTCCAGAGGCAATCGATGGGAAAACCGGTAAGGTCATCAAACAAGGAGATGTAGTATCCCTCGCCAACACCATCATGTGGATGCGCGAGAATCCCCTCTCATCAGAATCCTGCCGTCAACGTGCTGAACAACACTTCGACAAGGATAAATGCTTCGAGGAGTATGTTAGGTTGTATGAGGATTTGTTGAAAGACAAAATTAAAGAATAAGGATAGCCACCTGCGCAAGTGGTCGTGCAATACGATATGGTACGATACCATCAGGTGGTGAAAAAAAGGTTTTATATGATTGCAGATTAATTATATTCAACACTCTACGATAAACTCCCAATAACGAGGAATTCTGATTCTGACTTTAGGCTTGATCCTTTGAGAAAACTATTGAACGAATACCTCAATGACATAGAGAAGCTTGACAACAAACCTTCGAATTGGGATGAGGTTAAACTTCGTGTAGAAAAGCTTTGCGAAGGTATCAATAGGGCTGTTGAAAGTGAGTTCAGAGGCATGCATTCAAGTACTTATCGCACCATCAAGAATCAGATGGATGGTTACGAAGATAAAAGCGAGACCATTTCTGCTCTATCTACAAGCACACATATACATAATGTCCAACCTGATACAGAGTTTTTCAGAATGAGACTCGTTTCTAATGAAGAGCGAAATCCTCTGAAACCGAAAAATATGTTTCATATTCCTTTCGATAAGAGGGGTAAAGTGAAGACTCAAAGATATAGTGTTCCTGATCATCCATGTTTATATATAGGTTATAGTATTTATGGAAGTTGGGAAGAAATGTCAAGACCTACATTTGAGAATTGTATGGTTTCTATATTGGTAAATACTGCAGAGATAAAGACACTCGACCTAAGGATACCAACAGTAGATAAGTGGAACCGTGATATGACAGAATGTCTTCTATTGTATCCGTTGATATTATCTTGTATGATTCAGGTTAAGGATTCAAAAGACGATTTTAAGCCTGAATATATAATACCGCAATTGATAATGGAGTGGTTGATTGTTCATAACTTCCATGAAAGGCCGGAACGACGAATTCATGGAATACTTTATACATCAGCTCACAAAAATGAAGACTTCGGTTATCCTATTGAGAAGTTAGAAAATATAGCAATGCCTACTATAGATGCACTTGCGACTAAGGGTTTCTGCAAAAAGTTATCTTCTATATTCCGCATATCGAAGCAAACATACAACGAGTTTGAAAGACTAAAGCATGAAACTCAACTTGCATGGCCAGATCCGATGGCAACAGATCCAAACCCAATTCGAATCAATAACTTATCGGGTGTCAGATTTTTGCATACTCGAATCTTATGTTCATGATTACCCAACGGAATGCATTATATAAACATTGGCGTGACTGAGTGTGCCAAAGCAACAAGTGATAGTGATAAAAATAAGCCCCATACTCTATAGGGTATGAGGCTAGAAGGAGATTATATCATGCAGCATCTGTAGAACTGCTGATATAGGTTGGAGCATTGCAGGATAAGTTAGTAGTCGCGTATCTCGATGCCGCATGAAGTGAGTTCAATTTTGTAATGCAGAATCTTGTAGTAGCATTGCTTATGGATGTGAGCATGAAGGTTGTCACCTTGAGCAATCTCAATCTTCGGAATAGGGGTTGCTTTAGGCGTTTTTCGATATATAGTTAACAAAACAATAAAACAAATATATGAACGTAATCTTTCTAACTATGCTCAAAACGAATATTGAGCAGAGGTATATCTATAGCGATCTGATGCGCAGATTCAGGAATGAGGGGCATGAGGTTTATATCGTGATGCCTTCGGAACGTAGAGAGGGTAAGCCTACTACGCTGGATAATTCGAATGGCGCCCATGCATTGAGTGTGCGCACGCTGAATGTGCAGAAGACAAACGTGATAGAGAAGGGTTTGGGGCAGGTGTCATTGGAACTGCTGTACAAGCGTGCCATAAAGAAACACTTCAAGGGCGTGAAGTTTGATTTGGTTTTGTACTCTACTCCTCCTATCACTTTCACCAATGTAATCAAGTACCTAAAGAAGGAGAATCCGCAGGCGATGACTTACCTGATGCTGAAGGATATATTCCCACAGAATGCGGTAGATATTGCTATGCTGAAGAAGACGGGTCTGAAGGGTCTGCTGTACAATTCCTTCCGTAAGAAAGAGGAGGAGATGTATCGTATATCTGATTGGATTGGATGCATGAGTCCTGCGAACGTGAAGTATGTGCTGAAACACAACAGTTGGATTGATGCTGCGAAGGTGGAAATTTGTCCAAACAGCATGGAACCAGTGGACGAACCAGAGCAGACGATGGAAGAGCGTGATGCTATTCGCGAGAAGTACGGTTTGCCTGTTGGTAAGACTGTCTTCTTCTATGGTGGTAACCTGGGTAAGCCTCAGGGCATCCCATTCTTGGTAGATTGCTTGAAGGCTAACTGCAGGCGTGAGGATTGTCACTTTATCGTGGTGGGTGATGGTACGGAATATGAAAGACTAAATAACTTTATAAATGAGGAGAAACCGCAGAACGTATCTCTCTATAAGCGACTGCCAAAAGAGGATTACGACAAGTTGGCTAATGCTTGTGATGTGGGTCTTATCTTCCTTGACTACCGCTTCACTATACCTAACTACCCTTCACGGTTGTTGGCTTGCCTGATGCAGAAGAAACCTATCATTGCTTGTACTGATCCTAACTGTGACACGGGTTCTATTGCTGCCGCTAATGGTTATGGCATGTGGGCTCCAAGTAATAACGTGGGGGCATTCACTGGATGCGTGAACCAGATGCTCAAGTCTGACATCAAGGCTATGGGCGAGAAGGGTTATCAGTTCTATCTGAATAACTACACAGAGAAGCATACTTATGATGCGATAATGAAACACTTTTGATTTATATGTTGTACGCAATTTCTCATTTTTTGAGAGACAAGATGCCATGGTTGTGGGATCTTGTTGACATACAGAATTCATTTCTTTTCACTATTCGATATGGTAGAAAGTTGAAGGCATTCGAGTTTACGACACCACATGAAGGATATGAAATCGTAAAATTGTCTGATATACCTACGGACAAATTGGTGGAGTTTTTCGCTCGTCAACCAGAGGAGGCGTATACTTTCTTTCGCCCACATGGCTTTGATGATACGGTTATCAAGAAGCTCCAGAGAAACAAGGCATTTCTCGCCTATTTGCTGATCGATAATTCAAACGGAAAAATTGCGGCATATTGCTTCAACCGTTCCTTCTTCCATGGCAAGGGATTCCGAGGTCGCATGGTGGATATCAACTATCGTGGTAAGGGTCTTGGTACTATGATGAACAAACTTTTGAACGAGGTGGGTTTTGGTATCGGCTTGCGTCTGTTTGAGACAGTATCGAAGGATAATGTTGCATCGTATCGTTCTGCAATATCAGCAAGCGACTTCAAGGTTGCGGAAGAGTTGCCTCATAATGAACTCTATTTGGAAATTATTAAAGATTAAAATAATATGGGATTCTTTTTGAAATGGTGTTTTGATCGTATTGCAGCTTTTATCGGTCTTATGTTCCTTTGGCCAGTTCTTCTCATTGTTGCCATCATGGTGAAGGTGAAGATGCCGGGGGGGGCGTCATCTTTACCCAGAAACGTGTAGGCAAGGGTGGTAGTCTATTTACTTGCCACAAGTTCAGAACTATGATTCCGGTGAAAAACAATGAGGGTAGTAATGCAAAAAGGGGCGACAAAGGTTGGTCATCTGTAAGTGTCGCCGGCGATAGCCGTATCACTCCTTTTGGTGCAACAATGCGCCATTACAAGTTGGATGAGCTGCCCGGATTGTGGGATGTGCTTATCGGAAATATGTCGTTTGTAGGTCCTCGTCCTGATGTTCCGGGCTATGCTGACAAGCTGGAGGGTGATGACCGTGACGTGCTGAAGTTGCGCCCGGGTATCACAGGCCCTGCAACACTCAAGTACCGACTCGAGGACGAAATGATCAGCGAGTATGTAGCCAAGAAGCAGGCTGAGGGCGACAAGCGCCCAATGCAGGAGATAGCTACGGAGTACAACGACAATGTGATTTATCCGGATAAGGTGCGTCTTAACTGTTACTACTACCGCAACTACTCGTTCATCAAGGATATCGAGATGATCTTTGCAACGGTATTGGGATTCAAGGTGAAATTCGCTGGAGAAGAAGTATAAATACCATAATGACAAAAGAACAAGACGTAATTATATCACTCATACGAACTGCCTTCACTGGAAAAGTTGAGACGTTTCCTTCTACTGTAGACTGGCAGAAGGTGATGGACCTATCTGCAGATTTAGGTGTCCTTGCTGTCTGCTTTTCTACTATAGAATCCTTGCCTGCCAATCAGCGCCCAGACATGGATTGCTTGATGGATTGGCTCGGGCAGGTGGAGTATATGAAGACCGAAAATGGACATCAGAGGGAGGCTGCCCAGAAGTTGGGGGTGATTTTAGCTCCTGCTGGGGTGCAGCTGACGTTACAGAAAGGGAAGTCTGTGGCGTAATATTATCCGGTGCCTGAGCAAAGGTATTCGTGCGATGTGGATGTGTTTGATAAGGCCTGTGAGGTGCTGGAGTCGGAGGACATTGAACTGGAGAAGGCGATGTATAAGGATGTGTCGTTTACGATGGATGGAGTGCATTTTGAGTTGCACAAGTTCATCACTCCGGTGCGTGGAAATAAGAATCTGAAGCGCTTCGAGAAATACCTGAGGCTGTTGCTGAATTGTGAAAAAGAGAATAGCAAGGGGCTGAACATGCCTCTGCTGATGTTC
>Ga0192241_10549_pt1 | contig 16623 bp, 11 predicted proteins | sample Koala_Koa27_I3_FD_131239 | JGI IMG/M metagenome (GOLD analysis project Ga0192241, IMG submission 131239) | Enriched cells from koala feces incubated with labeled cellulose particles, San Francisco Zoo, California, United States - Koala_Koa2-7_I3 ... | reverse complement strand
CGTGCTTCCCAGAAATACGAACATGTCTCCCAGATTGAATACCACTTTCTTGATCGGCTCCCATTCGATGGAAAAATAATCCACTACATAGCCCCGGACCACTCTGTCGTAGAGATTGCTGAGAGCTCCGCCTATGATAATGGCAATCCCCGCTTTCTGGGCTGTCTTTCCTTTGTCCTGGAGCAGGGCGCACAGGGCGCCGGCCATGGCTGAGATGACCATGAGCGGAATCCCTTTGACCAGTTCCGGCCGCTCCTTCATAAATCCAAAGGGAAAACCTGCGTTGTGATTCTTGTGAACCTTGATCAGGCCCTTGGCTGAGGGCAGATCTCTTGGAAATGTATCATCCTCCTCGCTTTCGATCACACTTTTTATGCCAAGATCCAGCGCCGCCAGACCGCCTATTATCCAACCATAAATCATATGTCCGCCTTCCTTTCCACGCTTTTCTTTCATTCTACTATGGTTTCACACTGCCGTCCAGTGAAAGGTTTCTAAAATTCAGCATATAATAATAGCAAATACCCTGTACGAGGTATGTCATGGCAGACTGCCCTTTTAACTCAGCCTCAGAAACCATTGCTGACTTTATCTACCGCTACGGAAGCCAGCAGCAAATTATCGGTAACCCGGAAGACATTCCCTGTATGGACTTTGTAAGCACTGACTTCAGTATTATATATACTCCCTTGGACACTGTGGAACCCATATCATTAAGGCGGACTTCCTACTACAGTATCCCCGGACTGTACACGCTTTTAGACAGTTCCAGCATGGAAGCTTCCGGTATCCTTTCCACCCATTCATCCCCTGCCCTGGGCAACCGGGGGCGCGGTGTACTCATTGGCATCATTGACACGGGAATCGACTATACCAATCCCCTGTTCCGGAATCCGGACGGGACCACCAGGATCAACAGCATCTGGGATCAGAGCCTTCCGGAGGATAAAACCCTGATTCCGCCGGGCGTACCCAACCGGTATAATGCCAGCGGAGCGACCTATGGCACAGAGTATACCAGGGAACAGATCAACCAGGCCCTGGAATCCGATGATCCACTTGCCCTGGTCCCATCTACGGACACCAATGGACACGGAACCTTTCTGGCCGGTATTGCCGCCGGCGGCTTCCTGCCTGAGGAAGATTTTACCGGAGCCGCCCCGGAATGCGAACTGCTGATCGTCAAGCTAAAACCTGCCAAACAATATCTGCGCGATTTCTACCTTGTCAGCAGCGATGCTGACGCTTACCAGGAAAATGATATCATGATGGGAATCAAGTATCTGCGCGTGGAGGCATTCAGCCGCGGAAAACCGTTGGTCATCCTTCTCGGCATTGGCTCCAATCTGGGCAGCCACGAGGGAACATCCCCTCTCAGCGTAATGCTCCAGGACATCAGCCGGTATCTGGGCACGGCAACTGTTATTGCAGCAGGCAATGAGACAGGGCGGGGTCATCACTACATGGGCACCATACCCACAGGAGAGTCTTCTGTTGATGTGGAGATCCGCGTGGGGCAGCCGGAATCCCAGCGGGGATTCGTGGTTGAGCTGTGGGCCTCCACCATTGACACATATTCCGTTGGATTTCTTTCCCCCAGCGGGGAAACCATAAGCCGTATTCCTATTATAGCCGGAAATGAAACCTCTATCCCTTTCCTTTTGGAACCCACGGTCATTACCGTGAATTACCAGCTGATTGAAGCGGGGTCGGGAAGGCAGCTTATTTTTATGCGTTTTGAAGCCCCCACGACCGGAATCTGGAAAATACGCGTATACAATACCCAGTTTCTTACAGGCCAATTTAACATGTGGCTTCCCACCCACAACCTGATCTCGGAGGAAACCGTGTTCCTGACTCCCAGTCCTTACACCACCATCACGCTTCCGGGAAATGCCCCTTCTCCCATCACAGTGGGCGCCTACAACCATCTGAACAACAGCATCTACATTCACTCCAGCCGCGGATACACGGTGGGAGGACTGATCAAGCCGGATCTGGCAGCCCCGGGCGTTGATGTAAGCGGACCTGCCATCGGGCGCAGGATTGGAACCTCCGTTCCCATGACCACCAGGACCGGAACCTCGGTTGCCGCCGCACACGTTGCCGGCGCTGCTGCCAATCTTTTAGGATGGGGAATTGTGGAAGGAAATAATATTACCATGAGTGAGGCCTCCATCAAAGCTTACCTGATCCGGGGGGCAAGAAGAAATCCAGCGCTGTCGTATCCCAACAGGGAGTGGGGATACGGAGCCCTGGATCTATATGAAACATTTTTACGGTTACGGGAGTAAATTCCCCTTAGACTGCCGGTTTGCCGCACCGGGCCGTCCTGGGGACCGTCCTCCCATCCTCAACTTCATTCTCATCCTCTCATCTGGATCAGCGGTCCGCCGTTCTTCTCCAGGTAAGGACGTGTCACCACAACAGAACCAATGTTGGGGTCCTTGGGTATCTCATACATGATATCCAGCATAAACTCTTCCAGAATTGCCCGAAGAGCCCTTGCGCCGGTTCTCCTTTTCAGTGCTTCTTCGGCAATCCACATAAGGGCGTCATCCTCAAACACAAGCCTGACCTCGTCCATGGACAGCAGCTTTTCATATTGCTTGGTAATGGCATTCCTGGGTTCCTTTAAAATACGGACCATCATATCCTCTGTAAGCCCCTGAAGGGTCACTGTCACCGGCAGCCTTCCCAGGAACTCGGGAATCATACCGAAGGTGCGCAGGTCTTCATTGGTTACATGGCTCAGTATATTGGGATCACTGTCATATGTATCCTTGAGGACAGAGCCAAATCCCATGGAGGACTTTTTCTTAAGCCTTTCCTTAATGATCTCCTCCAGATCCGGAAATGCTCCTCCGCAGATAAACAGGATATTATCCGTGTTCACGGTTGCCATGGGAGTCATGGCATTCTTCTGGTTGGAGCCCACAGGCACTTCCACCGTGCTTCCCTCCAGAAGCTTAAGAAGCTCCTGCTGCACGGACTCACCGCTGACGTCCCTGGTGTTTGTCTGCTTTTTCTTGGCAATCTTGTCGATCTCATCAATGAAGATGATCCCCCGCTGGGCTCTCTCCACATCGTTATCAGCAGCGGCCAAAAGCTTGGAGACCACGCTTTCAATGTCATCACCGATATATCCGGCCTCGGTTAGGGAGGTGGCGTCTGCAATGGCAAGAGGCACGTCCAAAAGGCGGGCCAATGTCTTTACCAGATAGGTCTTCCCGCTTCCCGTGGGTCCTATCATCAGGATATTGGATTTCTCAATCACCACATCATCCGGCTCGGCATTTTCCGCATTTCCCTCTCCCTGCCCTGCCTTACCGTCCAAAAAAGCACGCTTGTAGTGGTTGTAAACGGCCACTGAAACCACCTTTTTTGCCTTTTCCTGTCCGATCACATACTCATCCAGTTTTCCCTTGATCACATGGGGCGTGGGTATGTCCTTCATGGTAAGGACCGGCTGTTCCTGGGACTTTTTCTTGATCTTTTGTTTCTTTGGGATCTCCACCGCGGGAGGGGTCACGTTCAGGTCATTAAGGTTCATATTCATATACGGCATGTTGGAAAACTTGGAAAAATCCATGCCTCCCTTTGTCACCGAATCAAAAGCTTTCTGCATGCAATCATGACACAGGTTCATTCCCCCGGGCATGGATATCATGGAACCGGCCTTGCTCTCAGGCCTGCGGCACATATAGCAGACCTTCTCATATTTGTCATCTTCCTTATTATCTTCTTTATCTTGACCGGATGGTTTCACATCTTCGGTATAGTCTTTGTCGTCCAAGTCAGTTCTCCTCTCTGTAACAAGCATCCCTGCGTGGTTCCAGGGCCTCTCTGGCCGTCTTCTGCCATTGGGATAAGTATATAACAAAATGCTTCCCCAAACAAGAGGAAGCATTTTCATTTCATATTGTTTTTAAAAATTTAACTTACTGTGCAGGATTGCTTTGTTCTTCCTGAGGCATGGACTTCAGGGTCACCTGCACAATACGCTCCTGGTATTGTCCGTTTTCCTGGGTCTGGACCGTAAGCTCCAGCTCTTCCCCCAGTTCATAACAGGCTAACAGCTCCTGAAGTTCTGTCATGGTCTTGACAGACTGTCCATCCACCTTTGTTATGATGTCCTTATCCCTTAAATCCGATTCAGCCGCCGCCCCGTCTCCCAGGACCTTGTATACATAGACTCCCCTGGGCATGCCGAACAGGCTGGCCGTCTCCTCATCTACCGTAGTACCCTGGATTCCCAGATATCCCCGCTTTGCCTCCTCCACGGGATTCATGGTCTTCCTGTTCATGAGCTGGCTCATGATATCCTGGGCCTTGGAAATGGGGATCGCATATCCAATCCCCTCCACCTCTGTGGACGAATACTTGGCTGCATTGATTCCCACCACTTCCCCCTTCATATTCAAAAGGGCGCCTCCGCTGTTGCCCGGGTTAATGGCAGCATCAGTCTGCAGCAGGGTTCTGGTGGCATTGTTGGATACCCGCACCTCACGGTCCAGGGCGCTCACATATCCCACGGTCACGGACTGGCCGTATCCCAGCGCATTGCCGATGGCGATCACGCCCTGCCCCACCTTTAGGTCATCTGAACTTCCCAGTTTGGCTACGGATATCTTACTCTTTGTATCTGCTTTGATCTGGTCCAGAGGAACAGAGATCACTGCAAGATCCGTCTCCGCATCCGTTCCCTTGATCACTGCATCCACTACCTCGTTATCTATAAATGCCACTTTCATGGAGGAGGCACTCTCCACCACATGGTTATTAGTCACAATGAGCAGTTCCTGGTCATTTTCCCCTATGATGATCCCCGATCCTGAGCTGGGGACTTCATAGGTCTGGGGACCGCCGAAAAACCATCCATAGCCGTAATTATTGCTCTGGTAAACAGTGGTGCTGGTAATGGCTACCACCGTAGGCATGGCCGCTTCCACAATATCAGACACATCCGCCACTCCTCCCCCTCCTGAGTTGGGAACTTTCTCGTGGGACCCTGATCCGCCCTGGCCGCTTTGCCCATTCTGCCCTTTTCCGTCCATCTGGCCGTTATCCGGGCCTGGAACCGGCTGATCTCCGTTTTCTTTGCCGGAAGGATCTGCTGAAGCATAAATGTTCAGGTATCTTGAAGCAGCCACATGGACGCCCACCATGACGCCTCCTGAAACACCTCCGAACAGGACCGCTCCTGCTGTGATCAAAGCTGCTTTTTTTAACAGTCCGCCCCTTTTCTTTGGAGGACGCCGGTCTCCGGACGGTCCCTGGTCTCCCAATGGTCCCCGGCCTCCCAATGGTCCTTGGCCTCCCAATGGTCCTTGGCCTCCCAATGGTCCCTGGCCCCCTGACGGCCCCTGATTAAAATTGGGTCCCTGGTCAAACTGCGGTTCATTATATGGACGGCCTTCATATCCCTGATTATCGTATGATTTCCAACCGTATTCCTGATCATTATCGTACATTCATATATCCCCTTTCCTGATTTGCACGCATATCTTCCGATTCTGAATAGAGTGTATCAATGATTTGTGATAAATATGTGACCATTTTCTTATATAATACTAAAAAGGGACCAGCCGGCACTGTCATAAATTACAGTGAACCTGCTGGCCCCCTTATTTTACATTGGATAAAGGTATCCGGTAAAGGTTAATTTCCCGGTCCGATGATCACAGAGCCCGGTCCTTCGGGAACATATCCCTCTGTAGTAGTGGTGCTGCCCGGATACGCGGCTGAGGTTCCGGTGGTGCTGCCCGGATAGGATGCCGAGGTCCCGGTGGTACTGCCCGGATACGCGGCCGTGGTAGAGCCTGGCCCGGTCACTTCACTGCCGGGTGACGTGGTGGAGCCTGGATACACACCGGATGAACTGCTTTCATCAGCCGGAGAGGTGGTATAACCCGGATAGGGAATAGTGGCTGAGCTGCTTCCGCTTGGACGGGTCGTACCTGACGGCCGCGTTGTCCCCGGATGGGAACCAGGACTTTCATCCTCCGGCGGGTCAATGATATCCCCGAACTCATCGGTCTCAAGATCCCACTCGTTCTCACCGTCAATGATTCCCTCATCGATCTCGGAGGTACTAACATCCGTACCTTCCTCTTCGCTCTTAGTGGTAGTCTCCGCGGCCTGGGTCGTACTCTGTGTGGGCTTTGGTATATATCCGCCGTCAGTACCTACCTTGTCTATATATTTTCCTTCATTGTACATACCTGAATCAGCCGATATCTTGGAACTGATCTTCTTTACCATGTCACTGGGCTGGTAATCATCATCATCAAACAGGAACTGATGCAGTGCGATCACATTGCTCTCCAGGGTCTGGGGAATGACGCAGTCGCCCTTTTTGCCCATATTGGCATCACTTCTCTGCATTGGAAATCCTACCGTATCCGCAATGGTATATTTTGTCAGGCTCTTGGCTGCCGGGATTATATCATCCAGGGTAACACTGGTAAGGATCTGTTTGAATACAACCTCCATAACGTTGTTGATCACTGCGAAATCCGCTGTCTTCAGCTTGTCAAAACACTTCTGTATGATCTCCCGCTGGCGCTCCGTACGGGCAAAGTCCGTATCCATCTTGCGCAGACGCGCGTAGGCAACTGCCTGGACCCCGTCCAAATGGTTTACTCCCGCAGACTTCAGGTGCTGGGATGCAACCCCCGTGGCCTCCACGGTTTCCGTAATGTAAGCGTTAATGTAATAAAATTCCGCCTTGCTCAATTCCACATCCACGCCGCCCAGAATATTGATGGCATCCGCCACCGCCTTCCAGTTAAAGGTGGCGTAATCGTCAATCTGTATATCCAGGTTCTTGTTCAGGGCCTTGATCGCCTGCTCCGGCCCTCCCCTGAAATAAGCCTGGTTGATCTTGTTATAGGAACCTTCATCATCCAGATTCAGATAGCTGTCCCTGAAAATACTGACCAGCTTGATTTCGCTGGTTTCCTGGTTAACATTTGCAATGATGATAACATCCGCGTTATTGCCTTTTCCAACGGAATTGTTCCGGCTGTCCACGCCAAAAAGCGCAACCGTCCAGTATCCCTTCATATTGGCAACCTTATCCACATTCAGGTTAGGGTTGGTTTCCTGCTCAATATTAAACTTGGGATCTCTCTGGAGCATATTATATTTTTTAAGAAACTGTCTGGTCACGAAAATCCCGGGCAGGATGATCAGAAACTCCAGAACGATCATGGTGATCAGCATGATCCTGTAAAACTTCTTCGTCTCGCCTGCTGCCTTATCTGTTGCAGCAGTCTCCTTGGCGGCGCTGCGGTCCGATATATCCTTGCCGTTCCTGCGAAGGGATGCCCCTCTGGCGCCGGATGCCCTGTCATCTGCCAGGTTGACCTCCGGTGTATAAATGCGGCTTTCCCGTCTGGTCCCCGCCGGTCTGGCCCCGGTTTCCGCCCCGGCTCTGGCTCCCGCCGGCCTGGTTCCGGTTTCCGCCCCGGCTCTGGCTCCCGCCGGCCTGGTTCCGGTTTCCGCCCCGGCTCTGCTTCCCGCCGGTCTGCCCCCGCTGCCTGGCGCTGTTGCGCCTGATAGCCTGGCCCCGCTGCCTGGCGCTGTTGCGCCTGACGACCTGGTTCCGCTTCCCGGCATTCCTGCGCCTTCCGGTTTCCTGGACCGGGCTGTCCCGGGCCGGCTTTCCAAACCGTTTCCGGATACCGGACGGGCCCCTGCCGCCCTGCTTCTGACATTCCCCTCCGGGCGTGCCCCCGCTATCCTTCTCCCCTCTGTCTCCGCCTGTTCCGGCCGTACCCGTGATGTCCCGGACACAGGTCTGCGCGGTTTCGCGGCAGGCCGGTCCATACCGGCATCATCCGGGCCGGATCTGGGGCGTCTGGCAGAAGCTGTATCTGAATCAGCCCCAGAACCAGCACCTGAATCCCGGCGCCGGCTGCGGCTTCTCAATCTCTCATCTTCCTGTCCAAATTCATTCTCAAAATCACGATTCATTCGTCTATCCTCATTCTATCATGTAGCCCGGTCCAAGCCCGGCTGTCGCTGCCAGAAAAAAATTTCCAGACACGCTCCAGATCTTGCCCGGTTCATGCTCAGCCAAGATGCTGGGAGTATTTTAAATGTATACGGAATGCATATCAATATGCATTTTTATTAATAAACCCTTTAAAAACAGTTAAAAACATAATCTTAAAATCAAAACCCAGGCTCCAGTTCTCAATATAATACAGATCATGTTCGATTCGTTTGGTAATGGAAGTGTCTCCCCGGTATCCATTGACCTGGGCCCAGCCGGTCAGTCCGGGGCGTACCTGGTGCTTGATCATGTAACGCGGAATCTCTTCCTTGAATTTTTCAACAAAAAGGGGCCTCTCCGGCCTTGGTCCCACCAGGCTCATGTCCCCAACCAGGACATTAAAAAACTGCGGCGTCTCGTCAATGCTTGTCTTACGTATGAAACGGCCCACGGAAGTTACCCTGGGGTCGTGGGGCGTAGTCCACTGTCCCCGCTCCTTTCCCGGGTCCTGGACCTCCATGGAACGGAACTTGTACATCCTAAAGGGATGATTGTGAAGACCAATGCGCTCCTGGCTGAAGATCACAGGACCGGGGGATGTGATCTTAATAAGCACAGCTGTCAGCACCATGACAGGCGAAAATACAATCAGACCAAACAGGGCGCCGATAATATCCACGATCCGCTTCATCGTTGCATTAAACACGCCCGTAAGAGGCACATGGCGGATATGGATAACCGGAAGTCCCTGAAGGTCCTCCATATAAGGTATGGTTGGTATTATATTATTATAATCGGGAATAAACTTTGTATGCACGCCTGATTTCTCACAGGCAGCCACGATGGGCTCCAAATTAGCGTATTCCTTGATGCTCAGAGTGATGGCGATCTCATCCAGGGTATTGGAGGCAAGAAATGTCTCCAGATGATCCATGGGACCCAGGATCTGAACATTCCTGTATCTGTAACCCGGCTTTTGATTGTCATCCAGGATCCCCTGTACATGGTATCCCCACTCCGGGTTCATACTGACCCTGTCAATAAACCCCTCGGCCGCGCGGCTGTATCCAATGAGCAGTACATGCTTCTGGTTATATCCGTTGGTCCGAAGGGAATGAAGAAACAGACGTATGCAGATCCGCTCTGTCTCCATCAGGATGATGTTGATCACAAAGAATGCCAGCAGCATCTTGGTAGAGAAAAATTCGTTGTGCTGGATGAATTTCCTCGCGCCGAAAAGCACGAAGGTGAAAATCATCAAACCGATAATGTTGGCTTTACAGATATTTGCAAACTCTGAACGCCGTCCCTGTATCCGCTTGGGCACATACAGGTGAAAGCTGGCGTACAATATGAGATAAATGGGCACAATGAAAATAAGTGCCATAAAATATACCTGAGGCTTTAACACGCCAACATTTACATCCAGCGGTATCACCTTACCGCTGATAACAATAAACCATGCCAAAGCGTAGGCCGCAGCCGTGACCACTATGTCCAGCAGGACATGGAGGCGGTTCAGCCTTTTCTGGTTATCTTTTATCATTGTATATCACCTTGGTTTCTCAGGAAATCCCTATATACCGTAAATATCGTTGTTATTATACATGATAAATCGGCATTATTCTATAACATTTCTCTTAATTTCTAAAAACTTCATAATTTCGCAATCTGTCTCGCAGTGAACTCATAGAGGTAGATCAGAGTACCTGTTAACAATTCCCATTCAATGGCAAAGTAATTGCGCAGGTGCCTGGGGTCATAGGGGACCTTCCTGCACGTTCCCGCAGTGGCAATACCCTCCTTTAGTCCCTCCACATAATCCTTTGCAAAACCGATCTTTCTGAAAAACATGTATTTGACCGCGATCCCCGCCATGATAGGGAGCAGATTTACAGCCAGCTGCAAAGCGGGCATGTTCTTGTAGTTCAGATATACATTGTTGCGTGCGGCCAGCTTTACCTTAAAGGAATTATACTTGGAGCCGCTGGTGCCGCTGCCCACATGATACACCACTGCCGATGGGCAGTAGATGTTGTCATAGCCTGCGATCCTGGCCCTGTAGCCCACATCCGTGTCCTCCAGGTAGGCAAAATGCATCTCATCAAAATATCCGATCTCATCAAATATCTTCCTGCGGTAAATAGCAGCCCCCGCACAGGCCGAGAAAACGCGGCAGGCCTTGTTATAGCCCGCGGAAGATCGGCCCACCCCGCGCTGGAAAGCCCAGCCCAGGAGACTGTACATATCTCCCGCATCATCCATCAGCTCCTTGTGGTACATCTGGATCATCTTACTGCTGACGGAAAAAATCCTGGGTGAACGCTCAATGGCTTTGATCATCTCACCCACATAGTGGCAGTCCGGCTCCGTGTCATTGTTAAGCAGGATGACATAGGGCGTGGAAGCAGCCCTGATCCCCCTGTTCACCGCCCCTGAAAAACCGGTGTTGCTGTCCAGGAAAATGGAGGCCACTCCCTGGTCCTTCAGCCACTCCACGCTTCCGTCCGTGGAGCCGTTGTCCACCACCAGCACCTCGAAATCCCTGCATATCTGAAGCTCCAGGGCCTTAAAACACGGTTCCATAAAGGAGAGGCCATTATAATTGGGTATGACAACAGTGGCCTTCTTCCCCTCCCTGCCGCAGCGTCTGTGTGGATGATTGTGCTGACGGCTGTTTTGATGACTGCCTTGATGGTTGTTTTGATCACTGTTTTGATGGTTGTTTTGATCACTCATGGGAATTCTGTTTATCCTCCGGCGCATACTGCTGGTAAACCCTTAAATCATATGGTTCCCCGATTTTTTCTTTTAACAGGTCCCGAAGCGCAAAATTGGATTTGCGCAGGGTCAGGTTGGGATTATAATAAGGGTCGCCATTTTTTATGATATCCGGCCATTTTTTAATGAAAATGGCCACCTCTCGGTTGAACCGTTCCACCTTTTCCGGGGTATCCTCCAGTCCTCTGGACTTGGATTCATAATGGTAGAAGCATGCATAGGGAGCATATACTACCAGTTTCCCCAAGGCCCTTACTTTCATGCAATAGTCAATATCATTAAAAGCAACTGCCAGTTCGGTGCTCAGACCGCCCACCGCATCGAATACGTCTTTTTTGGTCATAAGGCAGGCGGCTGTGACCGCGCTGTAGTCCTGGGCGCACATGGCCCTGTGGAAATAACTGTTCTCCGCCTTGTGAAGTCCGATAAAGGTATGCCCTGCAATGCCGCCAAATCCTATGACAACCCCTGCATGCTGGATGGTATCATCCCCATACAGCAGTCTGGCTCCGGCAATGCCCACATCCTCCCGCTGGCAGAAACCAAGCATTTCCCTTATGGAATCCGGATCGATCAGCTCCGTGTCATTATTTAAAAGAAGCAGATACTGACCCTTAGCAAAACCGGCCCCATAATTGTTGATGGCTGAATAATTAAATTCCTTCTCCCAGGTGACCACATGGAAATTACTGTGCAATGCCTGCATTTTCTCATAATAGGCAAATGTCTCTTTTTCCCTGCTGTTATTTTCCACCACAATAAACTCCAGGTTCCGGTAAGTGGATTTTTCAATAAGGGATCTCACGCACACATCCAGATCTTCGCTGTGATCCTTATTGGGAATAATCACTGATATAAGCGGCTCGCCCTGAATCTTAAACCGGGTATGGTAGATGCCGTGATCCACACCCTTTTCCACACGCTCGGCCTCTATGCCCAGGCGCTCATAATGGGCCATGATGGCTCTGGATCCGGCCTCAAAGGCGTACATCTTACTCTCCGGATTGCTGGCCGTGGAATCCTGGTGGCAGCGCCAGTGATAGAGCACCTTTGGAATATGATGCACATGTTCCGCGGCCTCAGTGCAGCGGAAAATAAAATCATAGTCCTGGGCTCCGTCAAACTCCTGGCGGAAACCGCCCACCTGCTTCAGCAGATCCTGCCTTACCACAAAGAGGTGGCAGATATAGTTTACGCTGGTCAAAAGATCCGGGTTAAAATCAGGCTTGAAATGCGGGTCAAACAGGGCCTTTCCATCCATGTCCAGCTTGTCCTCATCCGAGTAGAGCACATCGCATCCCGGATGTTCACTGATGGCCTTCACCACCTCATAAAACGCATGGGGAGGCAGGGTATCGTCATGATCAGCCAGGATCACAAAATCTCCCCTGGCCATATCCAGGGCAGCATTGGTATTGCCCGCAATTCCCCGGTTGCTGCCCAGCATCTCATAGCGGATGCGCCCGTCCCTGTCCGCATACTTCTTAAGGACCCGCTCCAGCCCCTGTCCTCTGGGGCTTCCGTCCGCAATGCACACCTCCCAGTTGGTATAGGTCTGTTCCAGAATGGAATCCAGCATTTCCCTGAGATAGCGCTCCGGCGTCTTATAGGCAGGGATCACAACGGATAAAAGCGGCTCAAAATCAAAGTTCTCCTGCCGCTGGGCAGCCAGTTCCTCATCTGTTGGTTTTGTGAGCTCATACCATTCGCCGTAATCATAGTCATTATCAATGCCCTGAAGCTTATGTCTGGATTTGACCACCAGGGCCTTTAACCCATGCTCCTTCCAGAAATCCAAAGCCACATGGACGGTCTCCATGTTCATGAGATCCTTTATCTTTTCCATCCGTTTGTGGGCAACGCTGGCCCGGCGCGTGATCAGGTCCTCATTGTACTTGATCTTGGCCTGACGTCCCTCACAGCGGATGAGCAGGTAATAGCTTTTTCCGCGCTCATAGGGAAACTGGATGTCAAATCCAAATTCCTTGTTATGCACTTTCTTAAAATAAATCTGGCTCACGTCATCCCTGCGCGTGGATACATGCTTGAATTTCACCGGATTATGCTTTTCATCCTCGATCCGGAAGGTGGCCCGGCTCTCAGGGGATTTTCCAATCGCCCATCCGTTTAACGTGATGGAATTCTCCCGGATGCGCACAACATCTATTTTATATTTCATGCCTCTGCACCGCCCTTTTCATCCTTGTCCGCTTCCTCGTCAAAGTTAAGCCGCTCTTCCTCGATCACCAGCGGGCGCTTCATCACCCTCTGGTTAATGCTCATGATATATTCACCCAGAAATCCGATAAAGAACATCTGTACCGACCCCAGAAACAGCATTCCGATCAGCAGGGGGGCCATACCTGCCGGAAAACGGTCCCACCAGATCAGTTTCATCACCAGGTACACCAGGGCCACCAGTATGCTGATCACAGCGCACACGCTTCCGAATATGGTGGCCAGCCTGAGTCCAGCTTTTGTGTAGGAGGTGACGCTGAGCATGGCCGCATCATAAAGGCGGTAAAAATTGTTGTGGGTCTTGCCAGCCCGCCGCTTGGGCTGCTCATAGGGGATCTCCTTGCGCTTGTACCCCAGCTCGGCTACAATTCCCCTCAGAAACGGCGTGGGATCGTCCAGTTTTCTGAGAACCTCAATAAATTCCCTGTCATAAAGCCCTGAACCAGTAAAATGTTCAATCTGCTCCACATCGGACAGCTTTTTGATGGTCTTATAATAACAGCTTCTCAGCCAGTACATCACCTTATTTTCCTTGCTGCTGGTCTTGATGCCGATTACGATCTTGTAGCCCTTTTCCCACTCACGGACATATTTTGGTATCATCTCCACAGGATCCTGGAAATCCGCCACCATCTCAATGACACAGTCTCCCGTCACCTGAAGCATACCGTAATAGGGGGAATTAAACTGACCGAAATTGCGTGCATTTAGAATCGCCTTAATCCTGGGATTGGACGCGCAAAGCCCGCGCAGGATATCCCTTGTGCCGTCAGTGGAGTCATTGTCAATAAACACAAGCTCATAGTCATACTGGGGCAGTTCCCTTTCCAGTATGTCCGTCACCGCCTTGCTGATGGGACCTGCATTTTCCGCTTCATTATAACAGGGAATCAATACGCTGATCTTCTTCATGTCTTTTATTCGCTTCTTCTTTCTCTATAGTTTCTTCAATGCCGCGGCAAAAAGTATATTCCTCTTTCCAGTCACCGCCTGTGAGTCCAAACAGCCTGCCGATATCCGGCCGTATGGAAAGGGCGCCCTCTTTTGCCTGGACAAATGTGCCGTATTCAAGTTCACCCCGAAAGCCTGCGATCTTATGGATCTCCTCCACAAAGGAACGGAGGGGCCTTGTATCAGAACTGGCAATATTCACAATGCAGCTTCTCAGACCCACAGGCGGAACACCGTGCCTGTATAATTCATATACTGCCTGTACCGCATCCTCAATATACATAAAATTCCACTGATGCCTGCATGCACTTAGGGATACCCGCTTATTCTGCCTTAGATCCCTTACCAGGGTGGAAATAATAGACCACGGGTGATCCCCGTATCCATAAACACTGAAAAACCTCAGATGATAATAATTCATGTTAAGCTCCCTGCAAAGGGGGGCTGCTTTTTGATAAAATTCCAGCTTGGCCTTTCCATACTGGTTCACGGGATGACATTCCACATCCTCCTGCATCATGCCCTCCACGGCGCCATATTCCACACGGGAGCCTGCATCCATAAACACGGTGCAGCCTAAGCGGGCCGCTGTCCTGACACAATCCAGGGAACCGGACACATTGCGCGCCTGCACCTTGGGTGAGTCGATCTCCTCACGGTTCACTCCGCCCCAGGCCAGATGCAGGAATGCATCCGCCCGTCCGATGGCCGGTATGCAGTCAGGCACATGGTCCAGATCACATTCCACGGTTGTAAGATTGTCGTGGACCGGCAGCGCATCCCTGTGCCTGGACCCCGGTCTCACCAGTGCAAATACATGATCCCCGTGTTCCAGGAATACCCTGGCAAGATTGCTTCCAATAAAGCCGGTGGCTCCGGTTATCACAATACGCGCTCCCAAGCCGCCTTGGGTCACATCCTTCATTTTCCTTCCAGTTCCTTTCCCATCATCCGTGTACACGGACGGTATTATCCCACCAGTTCCAGATGATTAAAGCGCATGGCTCTCACTTCCACATCCTTGCCGAACCGTTCCCTGATACTGGCCGCGATCTCCTCCGTGTAACCGGGCGCGGTGATGATAATGGCATCCACCGGGTGGTCCAGGAAATACTCCGGAGGCACAATGGGAAGATGGGAGGAGGGAGCAAACTTCCCGTGCTTAAACGGTGCGGAGTCTATGATATACTGCGCCTTATCCCCCAGCTTTGTGGTGGCTGCCAGGGTAAACCCCTGGTGGCTGGCCCCCCACATGGCGATCTTCTTGTCCCATGCGTCCAGGTACTTCATGTAACTTTCCATCTCCTTCCGGAGATTCACATAGCAGTCCAACAGATTCTCCGTGTCCATCTGCGGGCGTTTTTTCACTATCACGGACAAGGTATCCCTGTTAATGACCTCGCATTCCTCCACCTGGAATCCGTTGCGCTCCAGAAGAGGCGTAAGGGTCTCAAATGTATAATAGGCAATGTGGTCCCGGATCAGCTCAAAATAACTGTTGTGGTCCATGATATATTCAAAGCTGGGAACCGTGATCAGTCCCACCGCATCATCCTCAAGATTGCGGTAAATGGCCTGGAGCATGGTGCCCGGATCAGGCTGGTGCTCAAGGAAGTTAAAGGAGAGGAAAACATCATAAAGACCTCCGGGGAACCTGGTGTCCTCCGTTTCAGTAAACCCTTCCATCACATCCAGTCCCTGCGCCCTGGCCAGCTCCACCAGATGGGGATCGTGCTCGATTCCATGGGCCTCCACGGGAAATTCAGTCAGCACCTTAAGAAACTCGCCCTGGCCGCAGCCCACCTCAATGAACCTCTTTCCCTCCAGATGATAATTTTGGATCAGATTCTTATACTGATACCGGCGCAGTTCCACCATGGTTTTGGAAAAACCTCCTGCCCGTATCACATCCCTGTAATAGTCCACCGGATCGCAGTCAAACTGGACCAGGCCGCAGCCCATGCACTGACACAGATCCAGGGTCAGCCCCTGGTCCTTTAAAAGCCCTGCGGCATCCGGCATATGCTGGGCGGAAGCCGGCATGTTATCCAATGTAAGTAAAGGCGTCTCCCATAATGGAGCACCGCAGGCGATGCATCGTTTCATGTATCTGCCTCCTTTCAAACGTTTACACAATTTATTTTAATCCCAGACTTTTCTGATATGGAATATTTCCCTTATGAAGCATTTCCTTTATCCCCTGCTCAAAGGAGATCTCCTGCCTAAAGCCGACCGCTTCATGCAGCTTTCCCGTGTCCGGGATCAGGGAGACCACTCCCTCCGCATTAGGAGGACGCTTCCCGTATTCATAGGTTCCACCGCCTCCGCAGAGTCTGTGCAGTTCTTCCAGATAATGTTTCAGGGGGCGGGTATCTTCCCCTGCCACATTATACACGCCGGCAGGTGCTTTGGCAAGCAAAAGGCCTGTAAGAGCCCTTGCGGCATCCGTTATATACAGGAAATTCCACATCTGGGTACAGGCTCCAAGCTCCATATGCCCGCCTTTCAGGAATGTGTCCATACAGGTGGCTATCAGGGACCAGGGATGATCCCCGGGGCCGTACACGCTGAAAATCCGGGCGTGGATATAGGTGATCCCCAGACGGCGCGCCTCCTCCGAAGCCATGGAGCACACTTTCAGCTTATCCTTG
>Ga0192241_10548_pt1 | contig 16626 bp, 15 predicted proteins | sample Koala_Koa27_I3_FD_131239 | JGI IMG/M metagenome (GOLD analysis project Ga0192241, IMG submission 131239) | Enriched cells from koala feces incubated with labeled cellulose particles, San Francisco Zoo, California, United States - Koala_Koa2-7_I3 ... | reverse complement strand
CAACGGCGGTTTCGGGAAAGCCATTGGGCGGGCCTTTTCCGGGGCGAAGATGTTCCAGAACATCTACACATCCGAGGGAGGTCCGGGGATGATCGCGTTCGCATCACGTTTTCCGGGATCCATCCGTGCCTATGATATCGAACCCGGCCAGGAAATGATTCTGCAGAAAGGTGCGTTTATGGCAGCAGAGGAAGGCGTGAATTTCGAAATCTTTTTCAATAAAAAGGCAAGCTCGGGCATATTCAGCGGTGAGGGCTTCATCATGCAGAAATTCAGCGGCCACGGTACGGCCTTCGCGGAATTTGACGGCCACATCGTGGAGTATGACCTGAAGGAAGGAGAGAAGCTGGTGATCGACACCGGGCATGTGGCGGCCATGACGGCCACCTGTAAGATGGACGTAGAATCCGTCAAAGGCATGAAGAATAAATTCTTCGGCGGCGAGGAATTTTTCAATACCACCGTGGAAGGCCCGGGGAAGGTGTGGCTGCAGACGATGCCCATCAGTAAAGTAGCGAAGGCGCTGATCCCCTATCTGCCGTCCAGCAGTTCATAGGATCATGGGTGAGAAACTGACAAAGAGCGATGTCCAGAAGATTCAGGATGAAATTGAATACCGGAAACTGGTGGTGCGTAAAAAAGAGATCGAGGCGGTACAGGAAGCCAGGGCGCAGGGGGATTTAAGCGAGAATTATGAGTACAAGGCGGCCAAGCAGGACAAGAACAGCAACGAGAGCCGGATCCGGTATCTGGAGCGCATGCTAAAAAACGCGGAGATCATTTCGGATGAATCGAAGGACGATGAAGTCGGACTGAATAATACGGTCGAACTCTATTTTGAGGAGGACGACGAAGTGGAGAGCTACCGCCTGGTGACCAGTGTCCGGGGGAATTCCATGGAGGGACGGATCAGTATTGAATCCCCGCTGGGGATGGCCCTTAAAGGACATAAAACAGGCGACCGGGTGTGGGTCAGCCTCTCCCCGGACAGCGGCTACTATGTGCAGATCCGGGGGATTGACAAGACGAACGATGAGTCCGGCGATACGATTCGAAAATATTAGCAGTGAGGATGATGATAAAATGAGAAGAAAAGGGAAAGGAATGCTTCTCCTTCTGGTTGTACTGGCTCTGTTGTGTGTGGGCTGTTCGGACGCATCTTCCGAGGAAGAGCCGGAGACGATCAGTGATCTGGTGATCAATACCATCGAGGAAGAGAACGAGGAGACTCAAAAAGAGCCGGAGAAAGAAGAGGAAAAGGAAGAAGAGGACCTTGCGGAGGAAGAAGAACCGGAAGAAGAGGCCGAGGAGGAGGAAAAAGACAGCTCCCCCAACGGCAAACTGATCGTCATTGATGCAGGCCATCAGTCGAAGGGAAATTATGAAGAGGAACCCATCGGGCCCGGCGCCTCCGAGACCAAGGCGAAAGTATCTTCCGGGACTGCCGGTGTGGTCTCCGGGCTGGAGGAATATGAGTTAAATCTGGCCGTCTCCAAAAAACTCAGGGATGAATTGGAGGATCGGGGATACGAAGTGATCATGGTCAGGGAGGAAAACGATGTGGACATTCCCAATTCCGATCGGGCGGCCGTGGCCAACGACAATAACGCGGACGCCTTTGTCCGGATTCATGCCGACGGGGCGGATAACAGCAGTGATAACGGGATCATGACGATCTGCCAGACGTCGTCCAATCCATATAATGGGGAGCTGCACGATCAGAGTTATGCGCTTTCGGAGGATATTTTAGACTGTATGGTGGAGGAGACGGGCGCTCAGAAGCGGAAAGTCTGGGAGACCGATACCATGAGCGGGATCAACTGGGCGAGTGTACCGACCACCATCGTGGAAATGGGCTTTATGTCCAACCCGGAGGAGGATGAACGGATGGCCACCGATGAGTACCAGCAGAAACTGGTCATCGGGATCGCCAACGGCATTGATCAGTTTTTTGAACAGTAAATGGTCGTTTTAGGAGTAAAAAATGGAAATCGTACAGATCGAGGATGAGCTGAAAAAAAATACATACCCGGGACGGGGCATCATGCTGGGATTAACAGCGGATGCAGGGAAGGCTGTGATTGCTTATTTTATCATGGGAAGAAGCGAAAACAGCCGGAACCGGATCTTTGTAAAGGACGGGGACGGCCTTCGCACGAAGGCGTATGACCCGGACAAACTTAAGGATCCCAGTCTCATCATCTATGCTCCGGTGCGCGTACTTAGGGATACGACGATCGTCAGCAACGGGGATCAGACGGATACGATCTTTGCAGGCATGGAGCAGCAGATGACTTTTGAACAGTCCTTAAGGAGCCGGACCTTTGAACCGGATGCGCCGAACTATACGCCCCGGATTTCCGGCGTCCTAAAAAGGGAAAAGGACCGCTGTCATTATGCTTTTTCGATCATAAAGAGCGAGAATGGGGAAGGGAAAAGCACGGTGCGGCAGACCTTTAGCTACGCCGAACCCATCCCCGGGGAAGGCCATTTCCTCCATACCTACCAGGGGGATGGAGCTCCCCTGCCGTCCTTTGAGGGCGAGCCGTTGCGGGTGGCTGTAGAGGAGGATGTGGATGCAATGGCGGATCGGTTGTGGATGAGCCTAAATGCGGAAAATAAGGTAGCTTTGTTTGTGCGGTATATCGATTTATCGACCGGGCAGTGGAAAGAGAAGATCATCAATAAACATCAGGGATAATTAGGAGCGTGGACGTAGTGAAAGAACTGGAACTGAAATACGGCTGTAATCCAAACCAGAAGCCGGCACGGATCTATATGGAGGATGGCGGAGAGCTTCCGGTTGATGTTTTAAACGGGAAGCCGGGTTACATCAACTTTCTGGATGCGTTAAACGGATACCAGCTGGTCCGGCAGCTTAGGGAAGCGACCGATCTTCCTGCGGCGGCATCGTTTAAACATGTCTCTCCGGCCGGTGCGGCGGTGGGACGGCCTTTAGATGATACATTGGCGAAAATCTACTGGGTGGATGATCTGGGGGAGCTTTCTCCCCTGGCCTGCGCGTACGCCCGGGCGAGAGGAGCGGATCGGATGTCCTCCTTCGGAGATTTTATTGCGCTCTCCGATGTGTGCGATGTGGATACGGCAAGGATCGTGAAAAGAGAAGTTTCCGACGGGATCATTGCACCGGGTTATGAGCCGGAGGCACTGGAAATCTTAAAAAGCAAAAAGAAAGGCAGTTACAATGTGATCCAGATTGACCCGGAGTATGAGCCGAGAAAGATCGAGCGGAAAGACGTCTACGGGGTCACGTTTGAACAGAATCGAAATGAACTGACGATCGGGGAGGATTTCTTTTCCAATCTCGTGACGAAGAACAGGGATCTGCCCGAAGAGGCTAAGATGGATCTGGCCATCGCTATGATCACCTTAAAATATACCCAGTCTAACTCCGTCTGCTATGTGAAAGGCGGACAGGCGATAGGGATCGGGGCCGGGCAGCAGTCCCGGATTCACTGTACCCGTCTGGCGGGGGATAAGGCGGACCACTGGTATCTTCGGCAGTGCCCGAAAGTGATGGATCTGAAATTTCTTCCGTCGGTTCGCCGGCCGGATCGGGATAACGCCATTGACCTGTACATCGGGGAGGACTACATGGATGTACTGGATGAGCAGGTATGGCCCACCATTTTTGCGGAAAAACCGGAAGTTTTTACGAAGGAAGAAAAGCAGGAGTGGATGCAGAAGCTGACAGGGGTTTCCCTGGGCTCGGATGCGTTCTTCCCCTTCGGGGATAACATTGAACGGGCCAGAAGAAGCGGCGTACAGTATGTGGCCGAGCCCGGCGGGCCTGTGCGGGATGAGGACGTGATCGAAGTCTGTGACAAATACGGGATGACCATGGCCTTCACCGGGATTCGGTTGTTCCATCATTAAAAAATTTGTATGAAAGTAATGCTTGTATAATCCGGATAAACCGCCTATAATAACAGGGATGCTTGCAAAAAAGGAGACTTTAAAATGGGAAAATATTTCGGAACGGATGGTTTTCGCGGCGAGGCCAATGAAGGGCTGACAGTAGATGATGCTTTCAAGGTCGGCCGGTACCTGGGCTGGTATTACGGTCAGGATAATAAAGCGAAGATTGTCATCGGTAAAGATACAAGAAGAAGCAGCTATATGTTTGAATATGCACTGGCAGCAGGACTCACCGCTTCCGGAGCGGATGCCTATCTGCTCCATGTGACGACGACGCCCAGTGTATCTTATGTGACCAGAACGGAGGATTTTGACTGTGGACTGATGATCTCAGCCAGTCATAATCCATATTACGATAACGGAATCAAGATCATCAGCGGACAGGGCTCCAAGATCGAGGCCGAAGTGGAGGAGAAGATCGAAGCCTACATCGACGGCGAAGTCGGTGAACTGCCGCTGGCAAAACGGGATAAGATCGGACGGACCATTGACTATGCGGCGGGCCGGAACCGCTACATCGGATATCTCATCTCGCTGGCCACCCGGTCCTTTAAAGATATGCGGATCGGCTTAGACTGCTCCAACGGGAGTGCCTTTGCCATTGCCCGGAGTGTGTATAACGCGCTGGGGGCCAAGACCTATGTGATCAATGCGGAGCCGGACGGGACGAATATCAATGATAACTGCGGTTCCACGCACATTGAAGCCCTGCAGGCGTTTGTGAAGGAGAATCAGCTGGATATCGGTTTCGCCTTTGACGGGGATGCGGACCGCTGTATTGCGGTGGATGAGAACGGAAATGTGGTGAACGGAGATCTGATTCTGTATATCTGTGGGAAATATCTGATGGAGAACCATCAGTTAAACGAGAATACGATCGTCACTACGGTCATGTCCAATCTGGGTCTGTACAAAGCCTGTGACAAGATCGGGATGAAGTATGAACAGACGGCAGTGGGCGATAAATATGTGTATGAGAATATGGTTTCAAATAACTATTCACTGGGCGGTGAGCAGTCGGGACACATTATTTTCCGGAAATACGCGACCACCGGTGATGGGATTTTAACCTCTCTTATGATCATGGAAGTGATCAAGGAGAAGAAGACGACGCTGGCGCATCTGGCGGAACCGGTGAAGATCTATCCCCAGCAGCTGACGAACGTGCGGGTGCACGATAAGAAGGAAGCCCAGGAGAATCCGGCCGTGAAAGCGGCAGTGGAGGAAGTAGCGGGAGCGCTGGGCGACGAGGGCCGGATCCTGGTGCGGGAGAGTGGAACGGAGCCTTTAATCCGGGTCATGGTGGAAGCCACCACCAACGAACTGTGTCAGAAATACGTGGACCAGGTGGTGGACGTGATCCGTGCCGAGGGGCTTGCGGAGGAATAAAATTCGGCGGACGATAGAATTTTTCCTTGTCAAGCGGCAGTTCCTATGATAAAATAGTCATGTTTGAAACCCGGGAGGTGTTTGATCTTGGAGATTGTAAAGATTATCATTATGATTTTGCTTGCTATAGATTGTATCGCACTTACGGCCATTGTTCTGATGCAGGAAGGAAGATCTGCCGGACTTGGAGCCATCGGTGGTATGGCAGATACATACTGGGGGCAGAATAAGGGACGTTCGATGGAAGGTGCGATGGTGATGGCCACCAGAATCATGGCGGTTCTGTTTTTCGTACTGGCCGCACTGTTGAATATGAAGATATTTTCTTAGGTAAAAAAGATCAATTGTATCTGGAAGGCACTCCCAAAGAGGGGGTGCCTTTTTTATGAGAGTTAAAGGAGTTTTATGGAGAGCAGCGATAGCAGACTGGAAGAGAAAAAAGAGACCGTTTATGCGCGGATCCGCAGAGATGACTACAGGCCCATGAAATTAAAGGAGCTGGCCATTTTGATGGGGATCCCGAAAGAGCAAAAAGAGGAACGCAGCGAACTGCGCGAGATTCTGGAGGAGCTTACAGAGGAAGGTAAGATTCGGGTCGATAAGCGCAGCAGGTATAAGGCCGCAGAAAAAACGAAAGTACGGGGGATCTATCGGGCGAGCTTAAAAGGCTACGGGTTCGTGGAGGCAGAAGGTGAGAAGGAGGATATCTACATTCCGGCCAATCAGAAAAACGGCGCGTTTGAAGGGGATGAGGTAGACGTCCTGCTTTTGGACCCTGCAGGGGCGCCTGCCTCCGGAAAAAGCCGGGAAGGCAGGATTTTAAAGATACGGAAACGGGGGACCACCCGGATCGTGGGCACATATGAGGAAAAACGGCATGCAAAGAAGGGGCTTGTCCGTCCGGATGACGACCGTTTACTTACAGAAGTAGTGATTCCGTCCGGAAAAACGTTAGGCGCCGCAGACGGGGATAAAGTTGTGGTCAAGCTGACCTCCTACGGAGAGGATGGGAAAAAGCCATCCGGAAAGATCAAGGAAGTGTTCGGACACGCCGGGGATCCGGGGGTCGATGTTTTATCTGTCGTGAAAGCCTATGATCTGCCCACCGAATTTTCAAGAGAAGCACTGGAGGAAGGGAAACAGAAGAACAAACCCATAAGCGCTGAAGAGAAAAAAGGCAGGCGGGATCTGAGGGAGACGCTTACGGTAACCATTGACGGGGAAGATGCCAAAGATCTGGATGATGCGGTTTCCCTCACAAAAGAGGGAGAAAATTATAAACTGGGGGTGCACATTGCCGATGTATCCCATTATGTTAAGGAGGGCAGCGCCTTAGATAAGCAGGCGCTCATGCGCGGCACCAGTGTCTATCTGGCGGACCGGGTGATTCCGATGCTGCCTTTTTCTCTTTCCAACGGCATCTGTTCGTTAAATGCCGGAGAGGAAAGGCTGACATTGAGCTGTCTGATGACGGTGGATCCGAGGGGCATCGTCGTGGACCATGAGATCGTACCAACGCTGATTAAAGTCGATCAGCGGCTTTCCTATACCAGTGTACAGAAAATCCTGGAAGCGCAGGATGAGGAGGAGATAAAAAAGTACGAGTCTCTTGTGCCGCAGCTTACGCTTATGCAGGAACTTTCTGAGATAATCCGCGCCCGGAGGCAGCAACGGGGTGCCATTGATTTTAACCTTCCGGAGAGCGAGATCCTTCTGGATGCATCCGGGAATCCGGTGGATGTCCGGCCGGCCCCAAGAAATGCCGCGACCCGGATGATCGAGGATTTCATGCTGCTGGCCAATGAGACGGTGGCTCAGGATGCTTACTGGCGGGAGCTGCCTTTTCTGTACCGGACGCATGAGCCGCCGACAAAAGAGGAAGCCAGGGAACTGACGAATCTGCTGCATTATTTCGGGTATTCCATGCATGTGGGGGACGAAACGCTTTATCCGGGAGAAATCCAGAAACTGTTAAAAGAAGCGGAAGGTGCCCCGGAGGAGACTCTGATCCGTCAGCTGGCACTGCGCACGATGAAGCAGGCCAGATATACACCGGAAAATCTGGGGCATTTTGGGATCGCGGCCAACTATTACACGCATTTTACTTCCCCCATCCGGCGGTATCCGGATTTGATCGTCCACCGGATCTTAAAGGAAAACCTCGCCGGGACGATGGATGAGGCGCGGATCTGCCATTATGAGGAGATCCTGCCGGAAGTGGCTAAAGAGACCAGCCAGACCGAGCGGCGTGCCGAAGCTGCTGAGCGGGAGACGGAAAAGCTGGAAAAAGCGCGGTTTATGCAGGGCCATGTGGGGGAGACTTATGCCGGGATCATCTCCGGGATCACCCGGTGGGGCCTGTATGTAGAACTGCCGAATACCGTGGAAGGACTCGTACATGTTGCTAATATGACCGATGACCATTATGATTATATAGAGGATAGCTATGAGATGGTCGGCATGCATACCGGGAAAACATATACCCTGGGGCAGCCGGTTTCCATCTGCGTGCTGGGCGCTGACCCGAAGATGCGCACGATAGATTTTGTACTGACCGGGGAAGAGGAGAAATAAGCCATGGCAAAAACCGGTGAAAAACTGATCGCGAACAATAAAAAAGCATATCATGATTATTTTATTCTGGAAAAATACGAGGCAGGCATTGCCCTGGCGGGCACCGAAGTCAAGTCCCTGCGCATGGGGAAGTGCAGCATCAAAGAAGCCTTTATCCGGATCGAGAACGGAGAGGCTCTCATCTATGGGATGCATATCAGTCCTTATGAAAAAGGAAATATATTTAACCGGGATCCACTGCGGATCCGGAAACTTCTTCTGCACAAATCCGAGATCAATAAACTGGCCGGAAAAGTCCAGGAAAAAGGCATGACCCTCATGCCCCTGCGCGTATATTTCAAAGGAAGCCTGGTGAAAGTAGAGATCGGCCTGGCAAAAGGAAAGAAATTATACGATAAACGCCAGGACATCGCCAAAAAAGACCAACAGAGAGAAGCCCAGCGATACTTTAAAATTCAGAATATTCACTGATTTTCACACAATAAGCAAATTGGGGACGGAGTATTTTTAAAAATACCCCGTCCCCAACGTTGCATGCATATGAATTTTACTCAATGGCGATCAGCTTTTCTTCTTCTTCGACTTTCTCCTTATCTTTCGGGAAGGAAACGGTAAGGACGCCGTCATTGAAGGCTGCCTTTACATCTTCCTCGGTGATTGCATCGCCGACATAGAAGTTGCGCTTGCAAGTGCCGGTATAGCGCTCTCTGTGGATGTATTTGACTTTTTCGTCTTCTTCATTGTTCTCTTCATCCTTGGTCTCTTCTTTCTGAGCGGTAATTGTCAGATATTTGTCCTTGAGATCAATTTTGATATCATCTTTGGAATATCCGGGAAGTTCGACTTCCATGACATAGTTTCCATCTTTCTCGTTGATATCGGTCTTCATTACCTGTGCGTTCTTTACGAAGAACGGATCGTTAAAAAATAAATTGTTAAATGCTCTGTTTGCTAATACCATAATATTTCCTCCTTCTTCATCATTCCGTTCGACTTTGCCGATCGAAATGTTATTGTTTTATTTGTTATATATATTATATAACACATATTATTAGCCGCGTCAAGTGTTGAGTGCTAATTAAATTATAAAAAAAGTATAAACTCGAATTTTTTTGCCTTTCATCTTAATTTTAAAAATATATTGTAGAAATTGGAGGACAGTGCTAAAATTTATACCGGTACCTATTATTGAATACTACAAGAGAGAGTAAAGAATACAAGGTTATTCCGTCCTGGAAAAGAGGCAATATAGTGGAAAAAACGGCGATCATGACGGATACGAACAGTGGGATTACGCCTGAGGAAGCGAAGGAAAAGGGCGTTTATTTGCTGCCAATGATATTTTTCATAGAAGGAAAGGAATACAAGGAATGTGTGAATCTCACCTGGGATACGTTCTATGGATATCTGAAAGAAGGCCGGGAGGTCAGTACCACCCAGCCGTCACTGGAAGAGATGTCCAGCATGTGGGATCAATTGCTGACGGAATATGACAAAGTGATCTATATTCCTATGTCCAAGGCGCTCAGTGGTACGTATGAAGCGGCAAAGCTGCTGAGTGAGGATTATGACGGACGGGTGCTGGTGGAGGCATCGACCCGGATTTCCGCCACACAGGAAAATACGGTTTTTTACGCGAAGACACTGGCAGACAAGGGCATTCCGGCGCAGGAGATCGTCCGGGAACTGGAGGAGAATGATCTAAACGCCCGGATTTATATTACAGTGGATACGCTGGATTACCTTCGTAAAAGCGGCCGGGTCAGCTCTTTTACGGCGATTGCCGGGGATGTGCTCAATATCAAACCCATCATTCAGATCGTGGGCGGACTGCTGGAACCCATTGCGCGGATCCGGGGCAGAAAAAGAGCAAAGAAAAGGATGGAAGATCTGCTTAGAGAGCAGGTGGATGATTTTCTTACCAAGTTTCCGTTAGAGGAGCTGCGCATCTATATCGCGCACTCAGCTGTGGAAGAGGAAGCCCTGGAATGGGGGAAAGAGCTGGAAGAGCAATATCCCAAGTTCGGGCCGGTCAAAGTCGTCAAGCTGCCCATGAGCGTTTGTTGTCATACGGGGCCGGGCACGATCGGCACCGGGGGTCGTTCATCACTGATTCTCCTTGACAGGACGTCCCTTCTTTCGATATAATAAAAGTGCGTTAACTTGGGTCTGACTACCAGCGTAACTCCTATTATTTCGGGCTTGTACTGGTTTCGACGGGGGTTTGGAAGTTGGAGAAGCCATCCGTAGCGGGACACTACGTTAAAAGTTCCACCTAAATATAAACGCAGACAATAATAATACTGAGTTAGCGTACGCTGCCTAAGTAAGGCGGCCGGCCGATTCTTAAGTCTTCCGCTGCTTAAGATGTCGGTCTCATAATCAGGCGGAGCACTTTGTTCCTTAAGCTTTGCGGGAATAAAAGAATTTATGAAGCTACCGAGGCGGGTAACCTGTCATTAGGTGATTCGTTAAGGGAATGATAAAATAATGACTGTGATGGAAGATGCTCCGATGGATGGGCTTTCGGACGCGGGTTCGATTCCCGCCAGGTCCACTTAAAAATCGCCTTTTGTAAGGCGGTTTTTTTTATGGTTTTATTGATACCGTTTTCTTTTCACAAAAATAACATATTTGTCTGTTAAGATAATGCGTGCATAGCGAAAATCTGATACAATAACATAAAGCGGAGGAAAGATTCGGTTATGGATAAAGTGAAGATTCTGGTGGTGGATGACGAAGAGAGAATGCGCAAACTGGTCCGGGATTTCCTGGAAAAGGAAGGATATGAGGTGCTGGAGGCCGCCGACGGAATGGAGGCCATGGATCTGTTCTATAAGGACAAAGATATCGCACTTGTTATCCTGGATGTGATGATGCCGAAAATGGATGGCTGGCAGGTGCTGCGGGAAATCCGTCAAACGTCGAAAGTTCCGGTGATCATGCTGACAGCCCGGTCCGAGGAGAGGGATGAACTGCAGGGGTTTGAGCTGGGCGTGGATGAGTACGTCTCTAAACCGTTCAGTCCAAAGATTCTGGTCGCCAGAGTTAACGCTGTTTTAAGACGCTCCTCGTCGGGAGAGGAAGAGGAGACGATCCGTGCCGATGGGATCTGCATCGATAAAGTGGCCCATCAGGTGACTATTGATGGCAAACCCATCGACCTCAGCTATAAAGAATTTGAGCTTTTGACCTATTTTGTGGAGAATCAGGGGATCGCGCTGTCCCGGGAAAAGATTCTAAACAACGTATGGAACTATGATTATTTCGGGGATGCAAGAACCATCGATACCCATGTAAAGAAGCTTCGGAGCAAGCTGGGGGAAAAAGGCAATTATATCAAGACCATATGGGGGATGGGATATAAATTTGAGGTGGAATAAGTGAAGTATTCAATCCGACAGCAGATGATCTTTATGTTCGCCGGCCTGGTGGCCTGCATGCTCCTGGTGCTTTTTGCCATCAACATGAATTTTCTGGAGTCCTATTATATCCGGAATAAGACGACGGAATTTGTCCATATGTATGATGAACTGAAAGAGGCCTTTGAGGAGAAACCATATGACGATGAGAACTCGCTGGATCAACTGTCTTCTTTTTCAGAAACCAACAATATGACTTTCCTGTACTATGACCAGGCCAAAGAAGAGATCTATTCCAATGCGCGCAACAGTGATGTGCTGCAGCAGCAGATGATGGGCTATCTTCTGGATCAGGCACAGCAGCAGGGAGAAATCATAAAGTCAACCCAGGAGTATCAGATCTCCCAGACAAAAGACCCCCGTACGGGGATTTCCTACATCGAGATGTGGGGAGAGTTTAACGACGGCAACAATTTTCTTGTTCGAAGTCCGCTCGAGAGTATCCAGACCAGTGCAGAGATCTCGAACCGGTTTTTGATCATTATCGGCAGCATTGTGCTGGTGGTCGGCATCCTCATCATCTGGTTCTTCTCCCGGAGGCTCACCGCGCCGATCCAGGAGCTGACGGCACTGTCGGATCGGATGGCCAATCTGGATTTCGAGGAGAAATATACCAGCGGCGGGAACAATGAGATCGGTGTCCTGGGGGATAACTTTAACCGGATGTCGGAAAAGCTGGAGAGTACGATCTCAGAGCTTAAGAGCGCAAACAACTCACTGCAGAAAGATATTGAACGCAGGGAGGAGACGGAGAAGATGCGCAATGAATTCTTCGGCAATGTCTCCCACGAACTTAAAACGCCCATCGCGCTTATTCAGGGGTATGCGGAAGGCTTAAAGGAAGGCGTGAACCAGGACGAGGAGAGCCGGGATTACTACTGCGATGTCATTGTGGATGAAGCGCAGAAGATGAACGAGACGGTGAAAAACCTGCTGGCGTTAAATGAGCTGGAATTCGGGGAAGATGAGGTTGTATTTGAACGGTTTGACCTGACGGAACTGATCCGGGGCGTTTTATCCAGTATGGAGATCCTGGCCCAGCAGAAGGAGGCCAACGTGATCTTCCGGCAGGAGAATCCGGTTTATGTATGGGCGGATGAGCTGAAGACCGAGCAGGTCCTCCGCAATTATGTTACCAATGCGTTTAATCACCTGGATGGGGAGCGGGTCATTGAAGTGAAGATCGAGGTCGAGGACGGCAAGGCAAGGACTTCGGTATTTAACACCGGAGCATCGATCCCGGAGGAAGATATTGACCGCATCTGGGATAAATTTTATAAAGTGGATAAGTCGCATACGAGGGAGTATGGCGGCAACGGGATCGGCCTTTCCATAGTGAAGGCGATCATGGATTCCTTCCGGCAGCAGTATGGAGTCATTAACTATGACAACGGAGTGGAATTCTGGTTTGAACTGGATGTGAAATAAATACGAAGGAGTTTGGCTATGATCGCAGTGATCGATTATGACGCAGGAAATATAAAAAGTGTGGAGAAAGCCATGATCTATCTCGGGCAGCAGGTGAAAATCACCCGGGATCCAAAGGAGATTTTGTCTGCTGACCGGGTGATCCTGCCGGGGGTCGGTGCCTTCGGGGACGCCATGGGCCGGCTTAAGGAATATGGATTAGATGACGTCATCCGCCAGGTAACGGAGGCGGGGACACCGTTTTTAGGCATCTGCTTAGGACTGCAGCTGTTGTTTGAACGCAGTGAGGAAGCCCCCGGCGCAGCGGGCCTTGGGATCCTTAAAGGGGAGATCCTTAAGATTCCGAAGGCCCCGGGGTTAAAGATCCCGCATATGGGATGGAACTCGCTGGACTTTTGCGGAAACGGGCGGTTGTTTCAAGGAATTGAAGGACATCCCTATGTCTATTTTGTCCATTCCTACTATCTGAAAGCGGCGGATCCGGCCATTGTCACGGCGACCACCGAGTATGGAGTGCAAATCGATGCCTCCGTGGAGCAGGGGAATGTTTTTGCCTGTCAGTTCCACCCGGAAAAGAGCAGTGAAATCGGTTTGCAGATTCTAAAGAATTTCCTGGCCATATAAAAAGTGAGGTATTTTCATGCATACAAAACGAATCATTCCCTGTCTGGATGTGACCGGAGGACGGGTAGTCAAAGGGGTCAACTTTGTGGATTTAAAAGATGCCGGGGATCCGGTAGAGATTGGGAAAGCCTATGATAAGGCCGGAGCGGATGAACTGGTATTTCTGGATATTACGGCGTCTTCCGATCAGCGGCAGACGGTGGTGGATATGGTGCGCAAAGTGGCCGAAACGGTCTTTATTCCTTTCACGGTGGGCGGTGGAATCCGTACCGTTGACGATTTCCGTGCCGTCTTACGGGAAGGGGCGGACAAGGTTTCCATCAATTCAGCCGCCATCAATACCCCGCAGCTGATCACGCAGGCGGCGGAGAAATTCGGCCGTCAGTGCGTGGTGGTGGCCATCGATGCCAAGCGCCGGAGTGACGGCAGCGGCTGGAATATCTATAAGAACGGCGGCCGGATCGATGTGGGCATGGATGCGGTAGCGTGGGCGAAAAAGGCGGAGGAACTGGGCGCAGGTGAGATCCTCTTGACCAGTATGGACTGCGACGGCACCAAGGCCGGGTATGATATCGAACTGACCCGGACCATCGCCGAAGCTGTCTCTATTCCGGTGATCGCCTCCGGCGGCGCAGGAAAACTGGAGCATTTCTACGAGGCACTGACCGAGGGCGAAGCAGACGCGGCGCTGGCCGCCTCGCTGTTTCATTATAAAGAACTGACGATCAAAGAAGTAAAGGAATATCTGCGGGACCGCGGGGTTTCCGTGCGACTGTAGAGACCTGGAGAGAAAAGATGGCAGCGATCAACAATGACTGGCTGGAAGCATTCCAGGATGAATTTAAGAAACCGTACTATAAAGAGCTGTATAAAAAAGTCAATGAAGAATACCGGACCCGGAAGATCTTTCCTCCGGCGGACGATATCTTTAATGCCTTTCATTTAACGCCGCTGCATGAGGTCAAAGTGGTGATCCTGGGACAGGATCCGTATCACAATGAAGGACAGGCCGACGGACTCAGCTTCTCGGTGCAGAAAGGAGTGGAGATTCCGCCTTCCCTGGTCAATATTTATCAGGAACTGCACGATGATTTAGGCTGCACGATCCCGGATCACGGCGATCTGACCAAATGGGCGAAGGAGGGGGTCCTCCTTTTAAATACCGTGCTGACGGTCCGGGCCCATCAGGCCAATTCCCATCAGGGAATCGGCTGGGAGGAATTTACGGATGCGGCGATCCTGGCCTTAAATTCACAGGACAGGCCCATCGTCTTTATCCTCTGGGGATCCCAGGCGCAGAAGAAGGAAATAATGCTCAACAATCCACAGCATCTGATCTTAAAGTCACCCCATCCGAGTCCGCTTTCTGCCTACCGGGGTTTCTTCGGCAGCCGTCCGTTCAGTCAGGCCAATGCTTTTTTGGAAGCCCATGGAGTGGCGCCGGTAGATTGGCAGATTGATTGAGTTGTTTGGTAATTTTGTACATCTGAATTCCATATATTTTGTGCATTATTTATAAACTTCTGTTAAACGAAAAGGACATATTGTTTTCTTCCATTCATTTTGCTAAAATATATATGTTCTTGACTTTTATATTCCAAAATTAAAATTGTTTATTCGTAGTGAATAAAGCCATTTGCTGTCAAAAAGTCTACTTTCTGGCAGCATTTTTATTTTCAAAAATCGGATAGTTTCTTATCCATCTTTTATTTATAATTCTCTATTTAAATAGCTATCTGCCATAAAATTCTCTTTATATTTCTTAAATCCTCTCATTCTCAGGAGTTGGTTTATCCCTTCAAAAAGTAGAAATATTGATAAATTCTACAACTTGTTGAGCTATTAAGGAGGAAGACGGAACATGGATTATATTCTGGAGATGAAAGATATTAGTAAAACATTTCCGGGAGTACATGCTTTGGATCATATTCAGCTGCAGGTTAAGCCGGCTGAAGTCCATGCGATTATGGGTGAAAACGGTGCCGGAAAGTCCACGATGATGAAGATCCTCATGGGGATTTACCATAAGGATGAAGGTGGCGAAATTTTGTTTGATGGTGAGCCGTATAATGTATCCAGCCCCAAGGAAGCGTTGGATACTGGTGTAGCTATGATTCATCAGGAGTTGAACCCGATTTTGGATATGACGGTCTATGAGAATATTTTTGTGGGCCGGGAGCTAAGAAAAAATGGTTTGGTTGATAATAAGGCGGAGATTAGGGAGGCAGAGAAACTGATCGAAGAGAGCGGCCTGCACGTTTCTCCAACTGAAACTTTGCGAAATCTGACTGTGGCCCAGTGTCAGCTGGTGGAAATTATTAAGGCTATCTCGGTAAATGCAAAGGTTATTATCATGGATGAGCCGACGTCTACGATTACAGACAAAGAGGTGGATATTCTTTTTGACCATATCCGCCGATTGAAAGAAAACGGCGTGACTATTATTTATATCTCCCATCGAATGGACGAGATCTTCAAAATCGCTGATCGCGTCAGTGTATATCGGGACGGTCAGTATATCGGCTCTGGAGATGCAAAAGATATGACGGAACCACAGTTGATCAAGATGATGGTCGGCCGTGAGATTACGGATGTATTTCCGAAAGCGGAGGCCGAGATCGGTGAAACGATGTTTGAAGCGAAACACATAGTTCGCGCGGATCATAAGGTGAAAGATGTCAGCATTTCTGTTCGTAAAGGTGAAATCTTAGGCCTGGGCGGACTGGTAGGAGCCGGTCGGAGTGAATTGGTCGAAGGAATCTTTGGCATGAATAAACTGGAATCGGGTGAAATTTATGTAAAAGGTGAGAAAGTCACGGTTCGCAAGCCAAAGGATATCATTAACAAAGGGGTAGCATTGATCACTGAGGATCGAAAAGTAACTGGACTGAATCTTTCCGGCACAGTCGACGACAATATCGGGATGGTGGCTATACATAAGCAACTTAAGCATGGATTGTACAGTAAGAAGAAGGCTAGAGAATCCGCCGAGGAGTACATTGACAAGTTGAATATCAAGACACCTTCCGGGGATGAAATTGTCGGTAATCTTTCCGGCGGGAATCAACAGAAAGTAGTCGTTGCTAAGTGGCTGTTTAATGATCCGGATATCATCATTATGGATGAGCCGACCAGAGGTATTGATGTAGGTGCTAAGCGGGATATTTATCTGTTGATCGGCGGACTCGTTCAGGAGGGTAAGGCTGTGATTATGATATCTTCAGAGATCTCGGAGCTTATGGGTGTCTGT
>Ga0192241_10547_pt1 | contig 16729 bp, 9 predicted proteins | sample Koala_Koa27_I3_FD_131239 | JGI IMG/M metagenome (GOLD analysis project Ga0192241, IMG submission 131239) | Enriched cells from koala feces incubated with labeled cellulose particles, San Francisco Zoo, California, United States - Koala_Koa2-7_I3 ... | reverse complement strand
CAAAGGTGATGAACTTGCAACCATCGGCATGCCGGTCGGAGGCATTTGTGCCGGACAGTTATATGTCCGTGGAGATGGAACATTAGCCAACTGGTGGATTGCAAATAATGCTTATAACACAGGTTATGGAATAGACTGGCTATTAAATTTTAATACTCCGTTAGGTCCTTGGAAAGTCTGTTATCAAACTTTTGAACCAGCAAGCTACATCGATCAGGGATTCAAAATAACAGTAGACGATGGCAATAAAACAGTAACGAAAGAACTAAATAAAAAAGACTTTGACGACATTGCCTTTATAGGTGAATATCCGATTGCTTTTATTGAATACGGACAAAAAAAATGAAAATCTGCCCGTTAAAGTATCCGCAGAAGTCTATTCACCATTTGTTCCACTGGACGCTAAAAAATCTGCTACTCCGGCAACAATCATGAAATATACAGTAAAAAACACGTCGGATAAAAAGATTACAGCCAGTTTGGAAGGTTGGATGCAAAACTTGGTATGCATTGATTTAAAAGGACGTGCGGACGGGATGTTACAAAATAAAGTGATTGACAATAATGGCTGGAAATCCGTTTACATGGATATGAGAGTAGATAACCTGCCAACCAAAGCAGTTGATAAAAGCCGTAAATATGAAGTTTTTGAAAATTTTGAAAGCGGAACTTATAATCGCTGGAAAGTAGAAGGAACAGCTTTTGGAAGAAAGCCTTCTCCCGGAGAACAGTGTAACCAAAATCCTTTTGGCGGTGATTATGGCAACTACTTAGCCAATTCATATACAAATTATGATAAGCCTGTTGGCAAATTGATATCCAAACCGTTTGCCATCAAATATAAATTCATTTCCTTCAATATCGCAGGTGGTTCTCATTCGGGAAAAACTTGCATCAATTTAGTGATCGATGGCAAGGTGGTGATATCTGCAACCGGTAATAACAATGAAGATTTCCTGCCACACAATTGGGACGTATCAAAATATAAAGGGAAAAAGCTTATCTGGAAATTGTAGACAGTGTGGAAGGTGATTGGGGACACATTAGCGTAGACAATATAGAGTTCTCCAATTTGCCTGTAGATACTCCTGCAACAACTATCGACAAATCACACGCGTACTTTGGAAATCTTGCTTTATCTGTCTTTGATAATAACGCAACAGGTACGGCCGACCATTCAAAAAATAACGTGGAATATGCAGAAACGGAACTTGGTAATAAAATAAATGGAGCGTTAACCTCATCCATGACTTTACAACCCGGAGAATCTAAGGAAGTAACATTTGTGCTTTCATGGTATTTCCCAAACCGCCCATTAAGCTACAAAGGTTCTGAATGGAATAAGCCATTACCTCCCAATAGCCCGGCTATCGGAAATATGTATTCCAATTGGTATAACTCTTCTTTGGATGTTGCCCAACAATTGCATGAGAACTATGCAGAATTAGCAAAGGAAACGCATACTTTCCACAATACTTACTACAATCAGACTACCTTACCTTACTGGTTAGTACAACGTGTAATGATGCCTATTTCTACATTAGCAACCGAAACCTGCCAATGGTGGGCTACTGACAAATTCTGGGCATGGGAAGGCGTAGGCTCCTGCGAAGGAACTTGCACATATGTTTGGGGATATGCTCAATCAATGGCTGCCTTATTCCCGGAACTGGAACGCAACCTGCGTGAAAAAACGGATTATAGTGTTTCCCTCAGAGAAGATGGAGCCATCCTATCACGTAATGACGAACACGGTGTTTTGATTGATGGCCACGCGAGTGTAATTCTACACATGTATCGTGAACATCTGATGTCCAAGAATAATTTCTTCCTTTCAAGAAACTGGGATAAGATAAAACGTTCCCTGCAATACATTATAAATGAGGATGACAATGAAGATGGTCTGATCGTTAAAACTCAACCGAATACATACGACATTTCATTTAACGGTGCCAATACCTATGTAGGAGCACTTTATTTAGCTGCATTGAGAGCCGGTGAAAAGATGGCTTACATTATGAAAGATACCGTAGCTGCCAATTATTACAAGAAAATATATACGGCAGGTAGCGAAAACACCATGGATCGCCTGTGGAACGGTGAGTATTTCTATCAAGATGTAGATGAAAAAGAATATCCTAAATACCAATACGGCAAAGGTTGCTTAAGTGACCAGCTTTTCGGCCAGACATGGGCTTCTCTCTATCGTTTAGGAGATATCTATCCTACAGATGCCATCAATAAAGCATTGCGTTCTATCTGGAAATTCAATTGGACGAATGATGTGAAAGCTCAAAGCGAAGCTCATCTTCCTGAAAGATATTATGCCCATGCCGGAGAACCCGGATTATTCATATGCACATGGCCTTACAGTAAACATCCGGGTGAAGATGGTGTAAGATATCGTGATGAAGTCTGGACGGGTATTGAATATCAAGTTGCAACTGAAATGATAAAACGTGATATGATTGACGAAGGCTTAGCCATAGTCAAAGCTATTCATTCACGTTACGATGGTAAGAAACACAATCCGTGGAATGAAATAGAATGTGGTGACCATTATGCCCGGGCTATGGCATCTTATGGAATACTACAAGCTGTACAGGGTTATTGGTATGACGGGCCTAAAGGTATTATGGGATTTGATCCGAAACTCAGGAAAGATGATTTTACCGGATTCTTTAATGCAGCTGAAGGATGGGGAAATATCTCACAAACCCGCAAAAACAATAAACAAGTTAATTGTGTGGAAGTGAAATTTGGCCGTTTGTATCTTGACAAGTTACAAATCAATTTACCGGCAGGAACAGGCATCAATAATATAAAAGCTTCATTAAACAATCAGGATATTGCTGTCAGTGCTGCAAATACAAATGGTTATACTGAAATATCATTAAATGGTTTACAGATGCGTTTGGGAGACAAATTGCAGATAACCTTTGAGTAAAAACAATACATGTTTCCAAAGTGGTGTGTTGCATGGACTTCAAAATACATGCCACTTTGGAGCATATTACCTCAAAATACAATAAACATTTTTTCTTTTTTTGTTACATTAAATCAATTAATTATGAAATCAGCATGTAAAAACAGATGCTTAGCAACAATTTTACTTGCAATTTGCTTGATAGTGGGAACTCCACTATGGGCACAACAAAAGGTAGTACATGGCGTAGTTGAAGATTTAGAAGGTAATCCTATGCCTGGTGTTTCAGTAACGGTAGAAGGAACCACTATCGGGACTATTACGGATGTGGACGGTAAGTATGAAATTACAACTCAGGATGGAAAAAAATTAGTTTTCTCCTTCGTTGGAATGAAATCTGAAAAAGTAGAAGTCGGAAAGAAGTCTGTCATTAACATCAGACTGAAAGAAGATGCTGTAATGCTTCAGGAAGTAGTAGCCATCGGTTATGGTACAAAGACCAGGGCTACCACTACCGGTGCGGTAGACCTGGTAAACTCTGATAAATTAATGAACAGACCGGTGACGAATACGGCCGAACTTTTACAAGGTGTGGTTCCCGGTATGGAAATCAGAAGAACGAATCAGGGTAAAGTAGGTGAAGAAGGTTATTCCATTCAGGTCAGAGGCGTTACATCGCGTTCGGATCCGGGAATCCTGGTAGTAGTAGATGGTATTCCGTATAAAGACAATAATGCAGATGCTCTGAATAAGATTAATCCACAGGATATTGAGAATATCACTATCCTGAAAGATGCACAGGCCGCCATTTATGGTGCTCGTGCAGCCGGCGGTGTTTTATTGGTCACTACAAAAAAAGGTAAATCCGAAAAGCCGACGATCAGTTATACCGGTAATTTTACTTTCAATGCCCCTGCCAGTGTACCGCAGAAAGTAAACGTTCTGCAGCACATCGAAATGATGGGTGAATTGTATGCCAATGATGGGATAACCAATCATTTCTTCACTCATCTACTTCCTTATGTAGAAACTGCCGATATCTATTCCAAGAATCCTCAGGTTGTAAAAGGTCCATTTGGTGATACTCCTGATTTAGTGTTAGGTTGGCATGACTGGTGGGACGAAATGTATGGAACAGCTTTTGACCATTCACACAATCTATCCATATCCGGAGGTTCGGAAAAATCCAATTACTATGCTTCTATAGGTTATCTTGATTAAGGTTCCATGTTCAACTATGGAGAACACAATAACAAGAAATATTGGGGACGCTTCAAATATGAATATAATGTGAATAAGTACATTAAACTCCGTTCCAACGTATATGTAGGTCGTAAGAAAGTAACAGAGCCTTATAACATCGATCATCTGGCATGGTTAACTTACTGGACCTGGAACTGCCAGCCTACCTACAATCCACAAGGAGAGTATTATGCTTCCGGTGGTTTCGGTAATCCGATTGCCTATACACAGCACACAGGTAATAAATGGAAAACTTATTATTCTTATTACACACAGTTGGGCTTTGATATTACTCCTATCAAAAACTTAACCATTACAGGTGACATGTCATTGAATTATGATATCACTGATGAGAAGTATTATCGCAAAAGATACCAAACTTATCATTGGGATGGTTCTTTAAACTACGATGTAATAGATTACTGGGAAGGCGGAAAGACTAAAACGAAATCTCTTTACGGCAGAAATGAGCATATAGTTACATCTTTGCATGCCAACTATAATTTCAATATTACAGACAAGCATATGTTCAATGCGATGTTCGGTGCTTCTCACGAAGAACTCGACAGCAGAGGATTCAATGCCTACCGTTACAATCTGATTACCGATGAATTGCCAATATTGGGTTTAGGAGATGCAGAACAACAATACAACGATGAATATTCCAACGCATGGGCTATTACTTCCATTTTCGGACGTTTAAGTTACAATTGGGACAATCGTGTTTTTGTTGAAGCAACCTATCGTAATGACGGCTCTTCCAAATTTGCCAAAGGCCATAAATGGGAAGACTTCTGGGGTGTTTCCGGTTCGTGGATCATTTCCAATGAAAACTTCTTCACGCCAGCCAAGAACTATCTGAACAATTTAAAAATCAGACTTTCCTGGGGACAACTCGGTAATCAGGCAGGTATCGGATTATACGATCATTACCAATACATCTTTGTAGGCGGACAATATCCGTTCGGAGATTCCAATAATCCGTTGAAAGTTCCTAATGCATCATTGGGAGGCATGCCAGCCGTCGATAGAACATGGGAAACCATTGAAACTTATAATGCCGGAGTCGATTTCGGACTATTGAATAATCGTTTGAATGGTACCTTCGACTATTTTATCAAAGATAACAAAAACATGTTCTATGCAGAAGAATTTCCTACTATGCTGGGAACAAGTGCCCCTCCATCAATGGAGCCCACGTTAGAACCAACGGTTGGGAACTCACACTGAATTGGAAAGATAAAATAGGTAAGGTTGGCTATAGATTAGGGGTATCCTTAAGCGATAATAAAACCAAAGTTGTTTCTTTAAGTGATTCCAGAAATCCAGGTCATGGCCTGAATGCCTTTGTAGAGGGTTATCCCACCAATGCATTCTTTATCTATGAATTTGATGGATTCATTAAAGACGAAGCAGACCTTGCAGATTATAAATCTAAGATGAAAGGTGGAATTCCTACTAATCTGAGAGTGGGTGATGCCAAATATGTAGATAAAGACGGAGATGGAATATTAGAACCGACATTATACAAGGAAGGAGATTCCAACTCCGGTGATATTGTATATAAAGGTACTCATAACCAACGCTATTTATACGGTATCAACTTAGGACTTGACTGGAAAGGTATTGATTTCAGTGCATTCCTGCAAGGCGTAGGTAAATGGAATTGTATAAACGGAACCTATGCAGGAGGTGGAGAAGTATGGAAACAATCCTCCCAATATTTCTATCACAATACCTGGAGCACAGATCGTCCGAATGCAGAATATCCTCGTTTAACCCAGGATGGAGGTATTCAGGGTAACAATTATATGTGGTCAACTGCACCATATAAATATTTTAATAACAGATATTTGCGATTGAAGGAAGTTCAGATAGGTTATACATTCCCAACCAAACTTACAAAGAAGTTTGGCGTTGAAAATTTAAGAATCTACACAACGGGTATGAATCTGTTTGAATGGGATAATTTGCCTGACGGATTTGATCCTGAAGCTCCCTACAACGAAAATTTAATACCTTTCTCCAGAACATATTCTATAGGTGTGAATGTACAATTTTAAAAAACAGATAATATGAAAACACATAAATATATAATGTTAGGATACTGTTTACTATTATTGGGTACTACAGTTTCCTGTGAAAAAGGCTTGAATTTATACTCAAAAGATGTAATCTCCGAACCTGTATATTTTGCCAATGCAGAGGATTTCAAACGATACGCGAATAATTTTTATTATGGCTTATCCACTTTCAATTCGGATGATGATATGTCCGATATTACTAAACCTTCAGGATTTAATAATGTAAGTAACAGTTCATACATTGCCGGAACTACGGATGGAACCTGGGATGGGGCTTACTCGGCTATACGCTATATAAACTATGGACTTGAAAGATATGCAACAGCACCGGACGAATTGAAAGATGACATAAAAGTCTATGAAGCTGAAATGAAATTTTTCAGAGCATACCAATATTTCAACTTATTAAGGCGTTTCGGAGGTATTCCTTTAATTGAGAAAACTCTTACATTGGATGATAAGAATTTATTGTACGGTCCGCGTGACTCCCGGGAAACAATCGCCGCCTTTATCAAAAAGAACTTGGACGAAGCCATCTCCGGATTACCACTTGAATCAGAAATAGCTAATGATGATAAAGGTCGTATATCAAAGGGAGCAGCCTTAGCTTTTAAAGCCAGATTTTCACTGTTTGAAGGAACATGGAGAAAATATCATGGTCTGCAAGGAGCTGAAGCTTTTCTGGACGATGCAATATCGGCTTCCAAGAGTGTAATTGACAGCAATGAATATGAATTATGGGATCATAGAACAGAATTAGGGGATTTATCTTATAAATACTTCTTCACGCTTTCTAAAATTAAGGCTAATCCGGCTGGTTTAACCAAAGCCGATAATAAAGAAACCATTTTAGCACAGCGATATGACGAAGACCTCAGAGAATCTCCGCGTTACGAACATTCCGGTAATCTTTGTCCAACCAAGAAGCTGGCAGATATGTATCTGGATAAAAATGGTTTGCCTATTAATCATCCGAATACTGTATTCAAAGGCTATCAAAGACTTACTTCCGAATATGAAGACCGTGATCCTCGTATGGACATCTTCTTTCTGAAACCGGGTGAACGCTTCTGGTTATTCTCACAACCCATGTACAATGCAAACTGGGACAATCTGGACGATCCAAACAGGGGAATTGTCTATAATGTGGAATTCGGTTTCTGGACTCAGACAGGATACAGGAATGTAAAATTCGAGGCTGAAATTACATTCCCGTTAGGAAATGACTGGTCTATCATCCGTTACACCGAAGTATTGCTGATCTATGCGGAAGCATCATTCGAAAAGAATAGTAAGATATCAGATACGGAATTGGACTTAAGTATTAACAAATTAAGAGACAGGGTTGGCATGCCACACCTTACTAATGATTTCGTTACTACAAACGGATTGAATATGCTGGAAGAGATACGTCGTGAAAGAACTATCGAATTAAGCTTGGAAGGTTTCCGCTTGGACGACCTGAGACGTTGGAAAACAGCAGAAATAGAACTCAATCAACCATTAAGAGGTATCAAGTATAAAGGTACTGAGTATGAAACAGACGGTCGTTGGAATAATCTAGGCTACGACATAGACGAAGAAGGTGTTATCATCCTGGAAAAAGCAGCAGATAGAAAGTTTGATCCTAACAAACATTATCTATTCCCCTTGCCTACCCGCCAGATTTTGCTGAATCCGCAACTGGAACAGAATCCGGGATGGAAGTAATTTAATTATTCATCAATTTCTCAGTTCCTGCTCTTAATGAACCAGGAACTGAGAAATAAAATAATGAAAATATGAAACGTAGTTTACTATTGTTACTGTTATATCTTCCCTTTTTATCAGCCTTCTCCCAGCAAATGGATGGAGAGCTATATAATCTGGCAAAAACAAAAAGCGGCTACCACTCAAAACGCATAAGCAGTTATGATAAAAATGGTTATAACGGTGATCGTATTGTTGGTATCAAACCCAATGAGAAGGTCATCATCTGCGATATTCAGGGAGCAGGAATTATCAACCACATTTGGTTTACCATTGCTCCTCCCCCTCATTTAATAAACCGGAATGACATTATCCTGCGAATATACTGGGATGGAAATGATTACCCTTCGGTAGAATCCCCGATAGGACCTTTTTTCGAACAAGGCTGGAATGAAAGTTACAATTTCTCATCGTATGCGCTATCCACCGGACCTGCAGATGGAACAGGTATGTCTACCTATTTTATGATGCCATTTGAAAAAGGTGCTCGCATTGAAATAGAGAATCAGGCTGACAATGCCATTGATAACATCTTTTTCTATGTAGACTACTATGAAGTAGCTAAACTCCCCAAAGATATGGGACGTTTCCATGCATGGTTCAATCGTGAAGTCACAGTTCCGGTAAGAGACCCTGAAACTGGAGGAGAAATAGCCAACATAGATGGAAAAGAAAACTATGTATTTGCTGATATTCAAGGTAAAGGCCACTTCATCGGATTAAATTACTATGTTCAAAATCCCTCAACTGCCTGGTATGGCGAAGGAGATGACATGTGGTTCATCGATGGAGAAGAAATACCTTCAATGGTAGGTACCGGAACAGAAGATTTTTTCAATACTTCATGGTGTCCAAAAGAACCTTTCCAAAATCCTTTCTTCGGTTACCCTCGGGTGAATAATGAAACCGGATGGTTAGGACGTACCCATGCGTACCGTTTCTTTATAAACGATCCTGTCTTCTTTGAAAAATCACTGAAAGCAACCATTAAACATGGTACATCCAATGATATGAATTTGGATATTGCCACAGTTGCCTATTGGTATCAGGATAAAGCTTATCCCATTCCCGCCATTCCGGATAAGGCCGGTCGCAAATTGAAATCCCTGATTAATTTCTGGAATATTCATCAGATGCGCGAAACCTGGAAAAAGACGAAAGGAAATAATGCCTGGGGAGACGAATAATGATTTATTTATCAAGGAAAAAGAGAGTTATAATATGCAGAATAAATGGATTAAGAATCACTTTATAGTAGCAGGAGGAGTAATTATATGTTTACTCCTCTCCTGCTCCACCGTTACAAAGAGAAAATATAATTATTCATCAGAATTAGAATCTCTTTATTGCCTGGATTTATTACCCGATTTCCGTTCCAACTGTATTGTGGAGCAAATTTCCAGTTATTACAGAACAGGAGGCAACGATGATGGATTTAACGGCACTTATTCATATCTTCGGAAAGAAGGTGATAAACTTGTTATTGCGGAAATGAAAGGTCCCGGAATCATTAATCGCATCTGGACCCCTACCCCTACTAACGATACATTAGAATTCTACTTTGACGGACAGAAAAAAGCCCAATTGAAAATCTGCTTCCAGGATTTATTCTCTAACAAACAATACCCTTTCATAAACCCTGTTTGCGGAGAAGGAGTAGGTGGATATTATTGCTATCTCCCCATTCCATACAAAAAATCATGCAAGATTGTATTGAATGGTGCTCAAATGAAATTCTATCAAATTCAATACCGCAATATGCCAAACTATGATATAGAAAGCTTTTCCATCGACCTGTCTTCTGAAGAAGAAACTGCGTTATCGAAAGCATGCCGGGTATGGGAAAACTTTTCTAAATCACATATGAACACTTTTGCTGAAGGAAAGTCTGCAAATTACCAGACAGAAGAACTTTCTTTTTCATTGGCTCCAGGTGAAGAAAAAGAGTTCTTCCATACAAATACACCGGGACGAATCGTAGGATTTGAAATTAACAGCGAACAGCTTCTTCACAAAGATATATTTCTACAGGCTATATGGGATGAAGAAGAAGCTCCTGCAATAAACATTCCGATGCAAGACTTTTTTGGATATTCCACAGAAAAGCCATCCATGAACGGAATGATTATAGGAAGTGATGCAGGAAGGCATTATTGTTTTCTACCTTGCCCATTCGATCAATCCGCAAAAATGTCATTGCAGTATCGAGCTATAGAAGGAACAACTATTCCTTTCAAAGTGAAGGTTTATTATAATACGGAAGCCAGAATCAAACAAACCGAAGGTAAATTATATGCTTTCTGGCATGGAGAAATTAATCCGGAACAAGGCAAATTTTATGATTTCCTCTCTGTAAAAGGTAAAGGGCATTACGTAGGTACCATTCACTCAACACAAGGTTTATATCCTGGTAATATGGTATTCTTCGAAGGAGATGATTCCACTTACGTAGACGGTAAAATGCGTATTCACGGTACAGGTTCCGAAGATTATTACAATGGAGGATGGTACGATTTGCCCGGAAAATGGGATCGTGCTAAAAGCCTGCCACTGCATGGCTGCCTGGATTATCATTTAAAGACTGCACGCACCGGGGGATTCCGTTTCTATACAACAGACAAATTATCATTTGAAAAGGAATTCTACATGGGTATAGAACATGGTATGGTTGGAAATACACATCCTGTAAATTATAGGTCCGTAGCCTTTTATTATTTAGATGAACCCTGAAAACAAGTATGACTCTTACCTTTTCCCAGCCATATATACTCCCCCCATAACACAAGCAGCCCCGATCAGTGCAATAACTGTCAGATGTTCATCCAACAGGATAGCCGATCCTACCAAAGTGAACAGTGGATTGAGATAAATATAGTTGGAAGCGCGTACCGTTCCCAGATTTTTCAGTACGACATTCCAAACTGCAAAACAAATCAGGGAAGCAACCACACCCAGAAACAATAAATTCAACAGAACGGAAGGCTGAATGAGCAAAGACAGGTCAGCCTTCCAAGATTGAAACAGAAAGACGGGAAGCGTAGTCAATATGCCATAGAAAAATATCTTGCGAGTGATAAAAATAGTATTATACCTACCCGTCATCTTCTTCATTATCAGACTATAGAACGCCCATGAAAGAGCAGCAACCAAAGTAAGACAATCACCCAACGGAGATATTTTCAAAACAAAACTCCCATTATAAACCACCATTGCCACCCCTACCAATGCCATCAGTGAACCGCCTATTAAAGTGCGGGTAGCCTTTTCTTTCTTATAAATCATCAGTGAAAAAATAGTGGTGAGCAACGGAGCCGTACAAACAATAAACGCCACATTGGTAGCCAGCGTAATGCCTAAAGCCATATTCTCCGTCAGAAAATAGACGGAACCGCCCGTGATGCCACCCAACAACAACCAAAGTTCATCTTTCCAGTTATTTGCAAACAGTTTGCGGGGAGATATAAACCAGATACCAACATAAGCAATCAGAAAACGAAGCAGAAAGATTTCTTTCGGAGAAAGTCCATTGGCTATTAAAACTTTGGTGGAGATAAAAGTTAATCCCCACACTCCTACGGTGAAGATCGCTATCAGATGATAGGTGTAATTTTTCTTCTCATTCATACGTTCCCGATAAATTGGAGGCAAAGATATACCATTTCTACTTTTTGTACAATAAAACAGGGGATTTAATAGACGTCGGAAACGTTTTTAATAAATAAGGGTGACGTTTTTTAAAAACTTTACCCACGTTTATTAACAACGTGATTAGAGTGCTTTTCAGCAATCTGGCAGAAAAATAAACAAAAAGGGATGTAATCTTCTCAGACTTCATCCCTTGAAATATCCTAAAAACACTTTTGTGTAAAATCCTATTGAATTAACTTAGCCATTTTTTGTATTACATTACTTGAATTAGTTTTAATAAGCACTTCACAAATATAAGCAATAAAAATTACTTTATCAAGTATTTATTTATATTTTTTCTACCTTTTCCGTTACTTTATCACTAAACAGGAAAAAATATATATTTTCAAATGTTCCGCTACCTGCCTGAAACGTATCCGAACCGTACTTGCTCCGTACATTCTTCAGTCAAAAGTACTTCTACACGGAGAAAGTACGGCTTTGGTACGGAGCAAGTGTATCCCTGGTATGGTACAGACAAATACTTTTTTGTTGTACTAAGCTATGAATCTGAAAATAAACCCGTAAATTTGCACCGTTTAATAAAGTATATAACTAAGTATCAACCATAAAATAACGAAAGGAAACCATTATGGAGTACAATTTCAGGGAGATTGAAAAGAAGTGGCAGAAAAGGTGGGTGGAAGAGAAAACCTACCAAGTGAAGGAAGATGAGACGAAGCAGAAGTACTATGTACTAAACATGTTCCCCTACCCCTCCGGTGCGGGCCTACACGTAGGACACCCGCTGGGATACATTGCTTCGGACATTTATGCTCGTTACAAACGACTGCAGGGCTTCAATGTACTAAATCCCATGGGATATGATGCTTACGGACTTCCCGCCGAACAATATGCTATACAAACGGGACAACATCCTGCAATTACTACGATCAACAATATCGACTGCTACCGTGAGCAGTTGGATAAGATAGGTTTCTGTTTTGACTGGAGCCGCGAAATACGTACCTGCGAACCGGAGTATTATCATTGGACGCAATGGGCATTCCAGAAGATATTCAACAGCTATTATTGCAATGATGAGAAACAGGCTCGCCCTATCGAAGAACTGATACAGGCCTTCGAACAAATAGGTACCAACGGCATGAATGTGGCTTGTGGCGAAGAACTCAGCTTCACTGCCGAAGAATGGAAAGCCAAGAGCGAGAAAGAGAAACAGGAAATCCTGATGAACTATCGCATCGCCTATCTGGGTGAAACGATGGTAAACTGGTGTGCCCAATTGGGTACGGTTCTGGCCAACGATGAAGTGATAGATGGTGTATCCGAACGCGGAGGTTTCCCCGTAGTTCAGAAGAAGATGCGTCAATGGTGTCTTCGCGTTTCTGCCTATTCACAACGCTTGTTGGACGGACTGGATACCATCGACTGGACAGATTCTCTGAAAGAAACTCAAAGAAACTGGATCGGTCGCAGCGAAGGTGCCGAAGTACAGTTCAAAGTAAAAGACAGCGATCTGGAATTTACCATCTTCACCACTCGTGCAGATACGATGTTCGGTGTTACTTTCATGGTGTTGGCGCCGGAAAGCGAACTGGTAGCTCAGTTGACTACTCCTGAACAAAAGGATGAAGTTAACGCTTATCTGGAACGCACTAAGAAACGTACCGAGCGTGATCGTATTACAGACCGCAGCGTGACGGGTGTATTCTCCGGAAGTTATGCCATTAATCCTTTCACAGGTGAGGCAGTGCCCATCTGGATTAGCGACTATGTACTTGCCGGTTATGGTACAGGTGCCATCATGGCTGTACCTGCACACGATAGTCGTGACTATGCTTTCGCCAAACATTTCGGATTGGAGATCCGTCCGTTGGTAGAAGGTTGTGATGTCAGCGAAGAAAGCTTTAATGCCAAAGAAGGCATCGTTTGCAACTCTCCAATAGTTAACAAGGGAACAAGGGAACAAGGAGACAAGGCAAATTCTAATCAACTTGTCAACTCGTCAACTTGTCAACTGAATTTGAACGGACTGACCATCAAAGAAGCTATCGAAAAGACCAAGAACTACGTAAAAGAACATAATCTGGGACGCGTAAAGGTGAATTATCGTCTTCGTGACGCTATCTTCTCCCGCCAGCGCTACTGGGGCGAACCGTTCCCGGTTTACTACAAGGATGGAATGCCTTATATGATCGACGAAAGTAGTTTGCCACTCGAATTGCCGGAAGTTGCCAAATTCCTTCCTACCGAAACCGGAGAACCACCGTTGGGACACGCTACCAAATGGGCTTGGGACACCGTAAACAAATGTGTGGTAGAGAATGAAAAGATAGATAACGTCACCGTATTCCCTCTTGAACTGAATACTATGCCGGGCTTTGCAGGTTCCAGCGCTTACTATCTGCGCTATATGGACCCGCATAACAACAAAGCATTGGTTGATAGGAAAATAGATGAATATTGGAGAAGTGTCGACCTCTATGTAGGTGGTACGGAACATGCTACGGGACACTTGATTTATTCACGTTTCTGGAATAAATTCCTGTACGATGTAGGAGTATCTATTGTGGAAGAACCGTTCCAGAAGTTAGTTAATCAAGGTATGATACAGGGACGGAGTAACTTCGTTTACCGTATCAAAGATAGCAATAAGTTCGTTTCTCTGAATCTGAAGGATCAGTACGACACTATCCCACTCCATGTGGATGTAAATATCGTATCCAATGATATTCTGGATCTTGAAGCTTTCAAAGCATGGCGTCCTGAATTTGCCAACGCTGAGTTTATCCTGGAAGATGGCAAATACATCTGCGGCTGGGCTGTGGAGAAGATGAGTAAATCCATGTTCAACGTCGTTAATCCCGATATGATTGTTGAGAAATACGGTGCGGATACATTGCGTATGTACGAAATGTTCCTCGGTCCGGTAGAGCAATCCAAGCCTTGGGATACGAACGGTATCGATGGTGTGTACCGCTTCATCAAGAAGTTCTGGTCACTGTTCTACGACCGTAACGGCAGTTATATAGTGACGGATGAACCTGCAACCAAAGAAGAACTGAAATCTTTGCATAAACTGATTAAGAAAGTAACGGGTGATATTGAACAGTTCTCTTACAATACTTCCGTCAGTGCTTTCATGATCTGCGTAAACGAGTTATTCAGTCTGAAATGCAGCAAGAAAGAAATATTGAATCAACTGGTTATTGTATTGGCTCCTTTCGCTCCGCACGTATGTGAAGAGTTGTGGGATACACTGGGCCATGCAGACTCAGTTTGCGATGCCAAGTGGCCTGCTTACAACGAAGAATATCTGGTGGAAGATACAATCAACTACACCATATCTTTCAATGGTAAGGCACGCTTCAATATGGAATTCCCTGCTGACGAAACATCAGAAGCCATTCAAAGCACCGTATTGGCAGATGAACGTTCGGCTAAATGGATGGAAGGCAAATCAGTAGTGAAAGTGATTGTCGTCCCGAAGAAGATCGTAAACATTGTTATTAAATAAATTAGTTACGAGCTACGGACTATAAGCTACAAGTAGAGAGAGAAAAGGTAACTTGACTCGCTCCCTTGTAGCTTGTAACTTGTAACTCGTAGTTAATATCTTGTAACTGATTAATATGCAAATCACAAAACCAACCAAAGCCGAAATGATGAGGGAGTTGCGAGACTATATCTTCATCACTGTCGGTCTTATCAGTTATGCCTTGGGATGGGCGTTGTTTCTGATTCCTTATCAGATAACGACAGGAGGAACTACGGGTATCGGTGCAATCATCTATTACGCCACGGACTTTCCTATTCAATGGTCATACTTCATCATCAATGCTGTCTTAATGACATTTGCCATTAAAATACTGGGTCCTAAATTCAGTATTAAAACCACGTTCGCCATCTTCGGGCTGACATTCTTTTTATGGTTTTTCCAAATGCTTGTGAATGGTCCCGACAATACGCCACCGCTTATACTGGGACCGGGGCAGGATTTTATGGCTTGTATGATAGGTGCCGTCATGTGCGGTGCAGGCCTAGGAATCGTATTCAATTGCAACGGAAGCACGGGAGGAACGGATATTATTGCCGCTATCATACATAAGTATAAAGACGTCACATTGGGGCGTATGGTTATGCTTTGCGATGTGATTATCATCAGCTCCTGTTACTTCGTATTCCATGACTGGAGACGCGTGATATTTGGTTTTGTAACTTTGTTTGTTATCGGTTTTGTATTAGACTATATTGTGAACAGTGCCCGACAGTCCGTGCAATTCTTCATCTTCTCCAAAGAATATGAAAAGATTGCCGACCGCATTACGAAAGAGACACACCGCGGTGTAACCGTTCTGGACGGTATAGGATGGTACAGCAAACACAATGTAAAAGTACTCGTTGTATTAGCTTATAAGCGCCAGTCAATTGATATTTTCCGTTTGGTGAAAGACATTGACCCGAACGCATTTATCTCTCAAAGTTCCGTTATCGGAGTCTATGGAGAAGGTTTTGACCGACTGAAAGTGAAATAAGAACCAATCAACATATGAAACATAAATTCGTATTTGCCACAAACAATGCACACAAATTGAAAGAAGTAACCGCTATTCTAGGTAACAGAATAGAACTTCTTAGTCTGAAAGACATTCATTGCCATACGGACATACCTGAAACTGCCGATACTTTGGAAGGAAACGCTTTACTGAAAGCACAGTACATTTATGAAAATTACCAGATGGATTGTTTTGCTGATGATACCGGTCTGGAAGTAGAAGCTTTAAACGGAGAACCGGGAGTTTACTCGGCACGCTATGCCGGAGACGGACATAATGCAGAAGCAAATATGCTGAAACTGCTGCATGCCATGGAAGGAATAGAGAACCAGAAAGCGCAATTCCGCACTGCATTTGCACTGATTATTGACGGAAAAGAGCATTTGTTTGAAGGTGTAATCAAAGGAGAAATCATCAAAACCAGAAGAGGAAACTCAGGTTTCGGATATGATCCTATATTTGTTCCCGAAGGATATACGCAGACTTTTGCAGAGATGGGCAACGAACTGAAAAACAAAATCAGC
>Ga0192241_10541_pt1 | contig 16862 bp, 12 predicted proteins | sample Koala_Koa27_I3_FD_131239 | JGI IMG/M metagenome (GOLD analysis project Ga0192241, IMG submission 131239) | Enriched cells from koala feces incubated with labeled cellulose particles, San Francisco Zoo, California, United States - Koala_Koa2-7_I3 ... | reverse complement strand
TCAACCGTCCGTCGATGTGTTCGCAGGCCGTATCCATGTCCGGAGCCTGTTCGAACGCCTTGTCTTTGTAGATCCGTTTTTCAATGAATATCTTTTCCAGCGAAGCAAAGTGCAGCGATTCCTGCAATTCGTGCTTCTTGATCTCCAGCTCCTGACGCAGCAGGGACAGCGTATTGTCTACCGAGGTTTTCAGTACATCACTGATGGTAAGGAAGTGGGGCTTCTGATCGTGGATCACGCAGCAGTTGGGCGAAATGCTCACTTCGCAATCCGTAAAGGCATACAGTGCGTCGATGGTCTTGTCCGATGAAGTCCCCGCTGCCAGATGCACTAAGATCTCTACCTGGGCCGCCGTATTGTCGTCTACCTTGCGGATCTTGATCTTGCCTTTTTCCACCGCTCTCAGGATAGAGTCGATCACCGATGTGGTGGTCTTTCCGTAAGGGATCTCTGTGATCACCAGCGTTTTGTTGTCTAACTTGTTGATCCTGGCGCGTATCTTCACCGATCCGCCCCGTTCGCCATCGTTGTATTTCGATACGTCGATCGAACCACCTGTCAGGAAATCGGGATAGATCCGGAACTCTTCGCCCCGCAGGTAATGGACGGCGGCGTCGCAGATCTCATTGAAATTGTGTGGCAGTATTTTCGAAGACAGCCCTACGGCAATCCCTTCCACTCCCTGTGTCAGCAGCAGCGGGAATTTCACCGGCAGCGTCACCGGCTCTTTGTTGCGTCCGTCGTAAGAGAGTTTCCATTCCGTAGTCTTGGGGTTAAAGACCACCTCCAGCGCGAATTTGGTCAGTCGCGCCTCAATGTAACGCGGAGCAGCCGCTCCGTCGCCTGTGAGGATATTTCCCCAGTTTCCCTGGCAATCTACCAGCAGGTCTTTCTGGCCCAGCTGCACCAGCGCGTCGCCGATGGAGGCATCGCCGTGCGGGTGGAACTGCATGGTATGTCCCACGATGTTAGCCACCTTGTTGTACCGCCCGTCGTCCATCCTGCGCATGGAGTGTAGGATGCGGCGTTGTACAGGTTTCAGCCCGTCGTTGATATGGGGTACGGCACGTTCCAGGATCACATACGACGCATAGTCCAGAAACCAGTTCTGGTACATACCGGTCAGGTGATGTTTCAGGTTTTCGTCGTGGGTGGGGACAGGCTGATAGCCTGAAGGTGCCTCGGTCTTCTCATTTATCTCATCGCTCATAGAATCAGCTTCCTCGTATCTAAATGTATTCTTTTTAACAACAAATTATCTTTTTTACATCCTATCGGCAGGATGTGACTACAAAAATACGAATTTAATTCAAAAAAATGATTTACTTTGCAGATTATTTCCGGCATCCTCAGCGGGTTAACGATTCTTAGCAAAGGCACTGACCGGGAATATCTTATACATATTTACGACAACTTACGTACAACGATGCGCGCCTGCTGTGGGCCACTCCGGGCTTATCCGGCGGACGACACATCCCAAAAGACAAAAAAGAAAAATGGCACAGGAAGATGTTTTTAAGAAATTGGTATCGCACTGTAAAGAGTATGGTTTTGTATTTCCTTCCAGCGAGATCTACGACGGGCTGGGCGCTGTCTACGATTATGCCCAGATGGGGGTAGAGCTCAAAAACAACATCAAGAAATACTGGTGGGACAGTATGGTACTGTTGCATGAAAACATTGTAGGGATCGATTCGGCTATCTTTATGCACCCGACTATCTGGAAAGCGTCGGGACACGTAGACGCGTTCAACGATCCTCTGATCGACAACAAAGATTCCAAGAAGCGGTACCGCGCCGATGTACTGATCGAAGATCAGCTGGCGAAGTACGACGATAAGATAAACAAAGAGGTGGCCAAAGCAGCCAAACGTTTCGGAGCCTCTTTCGATGAAGCACAGTTCCGCTCGACCAACAGCCGGGTACTGGACTATCAGGCCAGGCGTGACGCGCTGCATGCCCGTTTCGCGCAGGCACTCAACGACAGCAACCTCGAAGAGCTTCGTCAGATCATTCTCGACGAAGAGATCACCTGTCCCATCTCCGGAACAAAGAACTGGACCGATGTACGCCAGTTCAACCTGATGTTCTCTACAGAAATGGGCTCTACCGCCGACGGCGCGTTGAAAGTATACCTGCGTCCGGAGACGGCACAGGGTATTTTTGTGAATTACCTCAATGTGCAGAAGACCGGACGCATGAAGATCCCTTTCGGTATCGCTCAGATCGGTAAGGCGTTCCGCAACGAGATCGTGGCCCGTCAGTTTATCTTCCGCATGCGTGAGTTCGAACAGATGGAAATGCAGTTCTTTGTACGTCCCGGCAGTGAACTGGAATGGTTTGAACAGTGGAAAGCGATGCGTCTGAAATGGCACAAGGCGCTGGGATTCGGCGACGATCATTACCGCTACCACGATCACGACAAACTGGCTCACTATGCCAACGCGGCTACCGATATAGAATTTCTGATGCCGTTTGGTTTCAAAGAGGTAGAGGGTATCCATTCCCGTACCGACTTCGACCTGTCGCAGCACGAGAAATACTCCGGAAAGAGCATCAAATATTTCGACCCCGAGCTCAATGAGTCCTATACTCCGTACGTGATCGAGACATCCATTGGTGTAGATCGTATGTTCCTCAGTATCGTTTCGGCTTCCTATTGCGAAGAGAAATTAGAAAACGGGGAGACCCGTGTGGTGATGAAACTGCCCGCCGCGCTGGCTCCGGTGAAACTGGCGGTGATGCCGCTGGTAAAGAAAGACGGTCTGCCCGAAAAGGCGCGTGAAGTAGTCGATTCTCTGAAATTCCAGTTCCATTGTCAGTACGACGAGAAAGACAGCATCGGTAAGCGCTACCGCCGTCAGGATGCCATCGGCACGCCGTATTGTGTGACTGTGGACCACCAGACCCTGCAAGACAATTGCGTGACCCTGCGCAACCGGGATACCATGCAGCAGGAACGTGTGGCCATCTCCGAACTGAGCAACATCATCGCGGAACGGGTGAGCATCACCTCTCTATTGAAAAAGTTAATTTAAAACCTGATTGTGATGAGTAAGAAAATCTATTGGATCCCTGTTGTACTGTTGGTGGCTTCCCTTTTTACGGCTTGTAAGGAGAGTGAAGAGCCGGGCAGGTACGACAACTGGAAGGAGCCCAATGAACTCTATATGGACTCGCTGGAATATGTATATAAAACGCAGGCTGCCGGACTTGCTGAGAAAGATAGCTTGTATCGTTTCGAAGATCCGTTCGCGCAGCAGGCGTATGTGTACTATAAAAAGCTGAATCCGGAAGAAAAAGAAGACTTTGGGATGCGTCCTTTGTATACAGATACTGTTTCTGTATATTATCAGAGATCTATCATTGACGGAGTCAGGATAAGTGGTAATTTTACGGATGATAAACCTTCCGAGTTCGATGCTCCCCTTACGGTGGTAGTTCGTAACGGGGAATTTGGCTCAGGGGTGATATGGGCGCTGCAATATATGTATGTAGGAGAAAGATGGAGACTCTATATTCCCTGGGCAAGTGTTCAGAACAGTTCGTCGACAGACCTTGCTTCCCTGCCTGCTTATTCCAATCTGATATTTGATCTGGTTCTGGACGAAATTACAAACAGAGAATAGCCGGGGATTTTATATACCGTACAGGGCCGGAGCAGGTAGTTTGCTACGGCCTTTTTTCTGTCTTTGTAGGGAAGCGGGAATGAGCCGGTTGATTTTCTGCTGAGGTCAGATACCGTATTTCCGGATGCCGCGACGGGGGAGGATACCCTCTCCTTGATAAGCCCTGAGAGGTCTGGCTGCCTGCGCTCAGGGGGGGGATGTACGGGCATGGTACATAAAGTCTGGCAAAAAAGAGTGCTTCCTCCCTTTTCATATCAGAAAATCCTGTTACTTTTGTAACACATAGACACCTGGCTACTTTATTCTTATTCACAAACACCTCTTATCCGATGAAACATCCCAGGTTCCTGTATACCTTTGTTTTGGTCTGGTGTCTCCTGGCGGGTCCCTGCGTACGGACCGGCCGGTTACATGCCCGGGGAAACGTTCGCCCGGTACCGTCTGCGGTGATCTATACCCCACAGATAGATTCCCTGCTGAAAGGAGCAGATACACTGTCAGGAATCGAATTGCTCAGACTCTATCAGATGACACATTATGGAGCCTATGAGCTCAACGAACCGGAGCTTCATCTTCAACTCCTCAGACAAAGTATGGACAGGGTAGAGAAGGATGACTACGAATTCGGACGTGCTTTCCTGTATGGGATATGGATAGAAGCCTTGTATAACTACAACCCTCCGGATTCAGTGTTGGTGCCCGAGACGTTGCAGGCGCTGGAGTTTATGCGTACGGTGCGAACCGATCCAAGGGCGGAGATCTATTACCTGAATGTGACAGTAATCCTGGCCGACCATTACATCCTGTCGGGCCATTACGAAGAGGCGTTGCAACTATCTGAGGAACTTTACAAAGAGTCCAGAGACAGCAACAGCAGTTCCGGCATCGCCACTGCCCTGAAATGTATGGGGAGAGCGTACGCTGCGCTTAAGTTCCCTGATAAAGCCATTGAGTCTTACCGGGAAGTCTTGGTAGTAGCGGATAAGGATCGGAATATAGACATACTTTGTGATACATATCATCTCCTTATACAACTCTACCTGAAGAACAACCAATTGCAGCCTGCGCTGGATATATGTAAGGAGTATGAGAATTTTCTTGCCTATTGCCAAAACCATTCGAATACCGTTGCTGAGGTAATCGAGAAATACCGGTTCAACTTCTATCTGTCGACCGCGGAGGTGCACAGGCGGTTCAGGAACTACGCGCTGGCCGGAAAGTATATAGCACAGGCGGAGGCCATTTCTTTTTCCCATACCGCTCTGGGCATATTCACCCTCGAAGATGTGCGTTTCAGGTGGCTGCTGGATCAGAGGAAATTCCAACAAGCCGGCGAATCGCTCGATCGGATAGACCGGGAATATGGAGAAGTAGCCACCTTCTATGACAAACTGGGACTGTTGCGCTATCGGGCCCAACTCTACTACGAGCAGGGAATGTATGAGGAGGCGGCCGATTCGTATATGGATTATATCCTGAGGAACGACTCTATAAAAAAAAGTAGAGATGGCGGCCCACCTCAATGAGATACGTACGCAATATGAAGTGGATAAGCTGGAGATGCGGCAGCAACAGGACAGACGCCTTTTCCGGAATACTGTGTGGTGGTTCAGCATAGCGGTGATGTTGTTGGTTGTGATTGTTGGGATAGGGATGGTAAACGCGCGCAGGCTGAGTTTCAAGAACCGTTCGCTGGTCGAACGTATCCGTGAACAGGAAAAACTGGAGGCAGATAACGAACGGTTGCGGGATGAGCTGGCCCGGCAGGATATCGCTGTGGATATACCTCGTGAGCAGCCCGATCGCCTGGGCGAACTCCATATCCGCCTGAAAGAATGGATGAAAGACCCTGCTGTATTTACCGATCCGGAGCTCAACCGGAAGACGATCGCCGACAGGCTGGGTACCAACGAAAAGTATGTATTCGATACGATTCATGCGTATTACGATATGAGTATCCAGCAGTATATCACCCATCTCCGGCTGAACCATGCGAAGAAACTGCTGGCTCTTCCCTCAGAGAAACGCAACATCGAGGATATAGCGCTGGAGGCCGGTTTCAATAGCCGGGCTACTTTCCATCGTCTTTTCAAGGAGCGGTACGGAATGACTCCCCGTGAGTTCAGAAGCCTCATCAACGGCTCCTGAGAGTCTGATCCCGGAATGTACTGTTTGCAACTGAGTTACTCATTAACGAACTGATACATACTGGATTTATAAACAGACCTGTAACACCCTGTTGTCCATCCGGAATCAGATGCATTTCCTGTAATTTTTTGTGTATATGCCTGTAAGGACAGGACAGCTATCCGGGAAGATGTGTATGGAGAAGCTGGGCGATTTTGTCAGGTGAGTGTCCGGATGAGAGATACTATTTTCTCAGCATCTTCCTATCCTGCGGTCTGGTTCCCAAACGCGAGTGTTTACTTCCTGCTGACTATCCCCGGGAACCTGTGCGAACTGTACCCTGACCCGGATCTCCTCCTGTGAGACAGGTCACTGATTCTTTAAAAATTACAGATCTGATACAATGTTTTACAACTGGGAAACAGGATTGCTCAGGAAAAAAAACTTCTTTTGCAGCAACTTCTTTCTAAAAGGAAAGTGGGGTGAGTAAGAGGGAGCGGATCGGCGTATGGTATGTGATTAAATGTAAGATAATTAGTTTATTACACGTTTGTTTGCTTGCGTACTTTTGTACTGTATGTCACAAAAAATGTACTGTGTGTCTCTTGTCGCGAAGTTTTTTATTTGACTTTTGCAGAATCGTTTCAGATACCAGCAGCCCCCGGGAAATGTATCACCTCTCCCGCACGTAGCCATGAAAAGATAAAGACCCTACTGCATAATGATAAAACCGATAAAAAAGACATTCCCTGACCGGGCTTCTATAGACTTTGTAGCGAATCTTTTGGACCCGTATGATGCGGTGAATACGGGTGTATCCGAATATGCGGACCTGCCTGGCGACCGGAATCAGCGTGAGCTTTTCTTACGTTTACATGTGTATCTGGTCGAAGATAAGAATTTCACAAGAATGAAAATAAACGCCAGCGAACTGGTTACGGCTCTTTCTACCAACCGGACTTATCTGTTCGAAGCAGTGAAAGCAGTCACTGGAAAAACCCTGCAACAATATATCAATCACCTCCGGCAGGAAGAAGCCAGACAGTTGCTGGAAACTACAGATGAACTGATTGAGGCTATCGCTGCCATTTGCGGATACAATTCGGTCCGTACCTTCTATCGCCTTTTTCGTCAAACCTACCACATGAGTCCGGCGGTATACCGCAAAACGGTCAGCGAATAAGGACGATTTCTGCTGTATCACAGCGAAAGTACCTGCGGTTCGGATCCGTTCCATCGCTTTGCGGGGAGCGCCGTTCCCCTCTTCACCACGCTGATGAGGGATGCAGTAGTATAGAGTAGAGTCTGTTCCGCGGAAAGCAGCGGGGTTCTTACTCGATAGTACGTAAACAATTCGATATATACCAGAATGATCCGCGCGGGATCATTACTTCCTGTACCTTTTACACTGTACAGGCGACAGAAACAGGTATAGAGCCCCTTATGCGCGGAGGTGGGGAGGTGTGCCTGAGGATGCGGGCTGGATGAGAAAGTAGTAAAAACAGACTGTCTGGTTGTAAATGTTGATCTTTCAATTATTTAGCTTAACAGGCAACAAGGTGTTTTCGTACTGTGTGGCACAAATAATGTACGGTGTGTCATAGGGCCTGGGATTCTTATTTGTTTCTTTGTGCATAGTTTTGAAACGAAAGTTTCTCTCCGGAATGTGCTTTCTCCGCATCATACAAACAAGAAGAAACCTGATTACATATAACTTCATGAAACCAGTGAAAAAGAACTTATTGCTTCTCCTGTTGAGTTTGTTCACTATACCTTTTTGTTACAGCCAGCCCGCGCGGACCGACTCTGTACAACTGTGTGTGTTTGAGTTTGTACCGGGCGATGATATGTTTTATATCCCCTGGAAAGGAAACGGTCAGGAACTGACCCGTCTGTACGCGGTGATCACGGAGTATAAGGAAGAGATCACCTCCGGTAGGGTCCCTTTACGTGTGGATGCCTACAGTGCTTCGATGCGCGAACACAAGCGTAACAGGAACCTGGCTTTTGTCCGTGCCAACCGCGTGAAGTCGGAACTTATCGTGCACGCGGGGCTGAAAGAAAAACATTTTATCACCCGCAACTTTACCACTCCTTATGTAGATGCCAGCGGCCGGGCTCATAAAGATAAAGTGGTAGTTACCCTGCGTATACCTGTCAGAGCACCCTTCCGACAGCCGGAGCCGGAGCCCGAACTCGTAGTGGAATTCGTTCCTGAACCCGAACCGGAGCCCGTGCCGGTTGTGGAAGCGGCTCCCGGACCGCTGCCTGTGCCTGGACGTGAGGTACCGACCGGATGGTATCTGCGCACCAACCTGCTCTACGATGCCCTGCTCACACCTACACTGGGTGTAGAATGGCGCCTGAGTCAGGATATAGGTATCAAACTAGACGGAAGCTACGCGTATTGGGGAAATACCCACGGGCGGGTGCAGAAAATGTGGCTGATCAGTCCGGAAGTGCGGTGGTATGTACTGGAACCCCGACAGCTATATGTCGGTCTGGGTGCCAACGTCGGAGAAGCCAATGTCTACAGAGGTCTGGCACGTGTACTCTCCAAAGATACGGGCTATCAGGGAAACATCTATGGGGGTGGCCTTACTGTCGGTTACCAGCTTCCTCTGAACAGATGCCTGTCGGTCGACTTTAATCTGGGGTTGGGCTATACCCGTTTCGAATATGACACATTCGGTATCATCGACGGTGTGCGGGTCTATAAGGCACACAACCAGACAAAGAATCTGTGGGGGCCTACGCAGGTAGGTATCGGCCTGATGTGGAAGGTAGGCAGGAAATGAGAACGAAATAATCCAGCATGATGAAAATAAACACAATAACCATAGGTATAGCGGGTATGTTGCTCATGGGTACAGGATGTGATATAAAAGATCCGATCTACTATACCCCTCATCCGGATCACGGAAAGATTGTTCTCACTACCGAATGGTCCAATCGCTCGGTCGGTATAGAGATCCCTGACTGCTATACAGTGCAGGTAGGCAACTACCGGGAAGAGGTAAGTGGGACTACCTCTGTACTGGATTACCTTTTCGAAGCCGGCACCCACGCGGTTCATATCTACAACCCGTCGGAGCACATCACAGTAGAGGGTACGGTGGCCCGGGTATCCCAGGTAGCGGGCAGGAACGAAGCGGATGAGGCATCTTTTATCTACCCGACGCCGGAATGGTTCTTTTCCTGTGCCACGGAGGTCACTGTAGAGAAAGACCATGTGCATACACTGACAGCCTCTATGCGTCAGCAGATACGCCAACTGACCTTAGTGGTGGAACCGGAAGGAGTAGAGCCGGATCAGATCCTCTCCATAGAGGGATGGCTGACCGGTGTGGCCGGAGAGTTGGACATAGATCACGATCTGCATACGGGTACTTCCGACGTGGCATTAGACTTCGCGCGGATAGACGAGGGCGCGGATACCGGCAAATGGTCGGTTACGGTACGAATGCTGGGTATCTCCGGAACCGACCAGACACTTTGCACGCGTCTTTACCTTGCGGGTAGCGGATCAGATGCTATCCGGGTCGATAGCGACCTGTCGGCTGCTCTGTCAGACTTCAATGGCAATAAGAAAACGCCCCTGAGCCTTACCGCGCGCCTTGTGATCGTGCCTGATCCGGAGGTTGAGGCCGGATTTACGGCTACGATCGAAGACTGGAAAACTGGTGGAGGAGGCAGTGGTATAGCTACGTAGTAGGTGTACCCGATAGTAGGAATAAACCGTTCATAAGGGATAAGTAACAGTAAAAACGATACAGGATGAGTCCGATATACAATGTGTTCATTTTTCTCTTCTGCAGCTGGAAGATAAATGGGTTGCCCGGGTATACAGGTGGCAATGGGTCAATGGTTTCACGGATAGCAGGCGTAGCCTCCCGGCGGTGTGGCAGAGTGCTGACCTCAAAAGGGTATATGTGGCTGATGGGTATCTTCCTGCTCACGGGTTGCGCGCGGCACGAAGACCTCCTTCCTGCGGAGGAAGCACGCGTGCCGGTCCATTTCACCGCTTCTTTGCCCGTATCTTCTGCCACCCGTACCACAAATGGCGGGGATCATTGGGTGAACGGTGATCAGGTAGGGATCTATGTCAAGGAGGCGTCTGTGACGCTTACAACGGCGAATTATTTCTATAAAAACAGCAAGTATACGGTAAGGTGCGAAGCGAACAGTAATAAAGGAACTATACGCCCTCATACAGTAGCAGATTCGATTTATTTCCCGAATCAGGAGCCTGTCGATTTTATCGCTTATTATCCTTACACACCTCAAATAGAAACGGTAGAAAATGATATGTATTTCGTGTTGCCTCTGGATGGTGTCCGGATGATGGACCAGTCTACTGAGGAGAACCGGTCAAAAATAGATATTCTCTACAGCGACAATGAGAAAAACAGGTACAGACTACAGAGAGATTCCATCCGGCTCTCTTTCAGGCATGTGATGAGTAAACTGAAGATCAACCTGATTGCTGATACCAGTATGCAAGGTACGGACTTTTCCCGTGTGAGTGCCGAAGTATACAAGGTGCCCTACTGTGCCGATCTCGCTCTGGCAGACGGGATCACATTCAGAGATACATTAATTCATGATAGCGAGACGATCTCTATGTGGAGATGGGACTCTCCGGAGACTTCTTATGACGCGACGTATGAAGCCATTCTGATCCCGGGTACAGCGCCTGGCCGGGAGGTCAGGTTTGTCACAGAGGATGACCGCACTTTTACCTGGAAGCTGGATGATGATATGGATTTCGAGCCAGGGAAGATCCATGTCTGGGAGATTACCATCGTTGACACTTCTGCTTCCGGTCGTTCGAAGCAGGCCTCCGGAGCGGTTGCCTCTGCACCGGACATTCAGGTCCTGAGTTATACCGTTGCTGACAGGAATGAGGATGGTATGGCACACCATCCGGATCTTTGTCGGTAGTTTACGGGCAGAAAGAACCTGTTTATAGCATAGGTCTCATGAACAACTGTACGTGGAGCGGAGAGATCAGTGGGACCAGAGCACTTACGGGAGCTCTGTGCAAAGAAAAAAATGAAAGATATAGAGAACCATATATAACGTAAATTTCTAAAAATGTTGAAGATGTACAAGAACAAATTAAGAGACTTAGCTGCTTATCTGTTAGCTGCTTTGCTCGTGACTGCCTGCAATCAGGAAGAACACGCGGTGGATACTACTCCGGTGGCGGCCCGGTTTTGGGCCGGAATGGACGAAGGCAGTCAGGAGGTGACTACACAGAGCCGTGCCTCGGGAACTACATGGAATGCCAAAGATTCCATAGGTATTTTTATGGTAGATAACGGGACGTCCAATCTCCTTCCGGATGTGTGGAATGTAAAATATTGGACTGAAGACGGAAACGGTACGTTCAGTGTTGCCCAGGGATCTGAGGATATCTATTTTCCGGTGGATGAGACACGGAAAGTTGATTTTTTGGCTTACTATCCTTACCAGAGGTATAACGTTTATGATGGGATCTATCCGGTGGATGTATTTACTCAGAAGGATCAGGCAGCGATCGATCTGCTCTATACCAATAGTTACCGTACCAACACCGCGGGATATGATAAGACGGATCCTCAGGTAGACCTTGTGTTCTCTCATCAACTGTCCAGACTCATTCTGAATACGACTCCCGGATTAGGGTTGGATGATCTGTCTGGTCTGACTGTGGAAATTCATGGTATAAATACCACGGCGTATTTTGATCTGTATACAGGAGAATTGTCTAACTACAGCGGGTTTTTATATTGTCATATGAAGATGATTACAGACGGTAAGAGATTTGAAGCTATTCTTCTGCCTGATGCCACCACCAGTACCGGGGAATGGTATATTGAATTCAAGCTGGGAGAGGATACTTATACCTGGTATGTGCCGGCAGGTACGGTATTTGAAGCAGGTGCGGAACATACCTGGACCATCAGTGTACAGCAAGTTCCCATACAGGTCAGCGCGAGGATCGAGGCCTGGACACAGGGTACGGGCGGTAGCGGCATAGCCAACTGATCTGCCTGCCGGTAACGTAGTTGGTCGGTTGGTTTTCCCGGTATGGTAGGAGTTGTACAGGAGGTATGTAGATGTATGTTGCAAAGCACCGGGTATCTGTACATCCTTCTCATACGGACTTTTCTACATAACATTTTTCGCATAATAGCCTTCACGCATTCACAAGCTCAGGTATGTACCTGTATCTGTTTGTGTTACGTGTGAAGGCTACGTGTGTTTTTGTGCTTTCACCTGCTTTCACGCCTTCACGCCTTCACGGTGGCTCTTTCCGTAACCACTTTACCTTTGTTAGTTAAGCACATATCCCTGCCCCATTAAACATCTTTTCTTTGTCGTTTAGTTGAGCCCACATATTCAGACCGATCGGCCCACAGATGCGGGCCGATCGGTCTTCAATTGTAAACCGATGGGCCTGCAACTGCGGGCCCAACTAAAGGATAAGGAAAACAGGGTTAGTGCTTTGAGGAAAGTAGGTTAGACAAAAGTCCTTAGGGGGTTAGATCTACCGGTGTACTTTCCGGGAGCCGGGATCATCAGGTAACGGTACACCTGTATCTCAGGAGATATTTCGCCATATAAAGTTTAGTTATGAAGTCGGTTTCAGATGTATTCTGCAAAAACAATCGATGAAATGGATGATTTTATCAATCCGGGGAAACGATATCCTATGTGAAGATAGGAGTAAGGGTTCCTGATGCATTGTATATCTCAGGTTCTTTTATCCTGTGTAGAGACGCACGGCGTGCGTCTCCGCGGTGTAGGTCCAACAAAAAAGGCATTTCACGGGGTAGGTGTATTTCCATCGGATGAGAGATATTTCCATTCGGTATGCTGAGACGTACGCCGTGCGTCTCTACAGGGTATTGGACTACTTTACACACAATGAAGGATGAATTCTGCTTATCTGTATAAGTGTCTTCTTTACAACGACCCGGCAGAGGCATGTCGTTTTGCAATACCTGAATATGAATTGGGGATAGAGTATGAGGAAGGTTACACCGGGCTGGAGTGAGTTTCCCTATATAGCGTAAAAAGCGGGGACAGTCTAAATAACTGCCCCCGGGGAGATCAGAGATAGGGTTTCAGTGCCTTGCTCCAGATACGGTATCCTTCTTCTGTCAGGTGTAGACCGTCGTTGGTAAGCTCTTTTCTGAGGATGTCTGTTTCCGGTTCGGTGAACAGGGGATAGAGATTGACGAACGTAATGCCTCGCTGGGTAGCCAGGGCTTCCAGGCGTTGGTTGATCTCTGGAAACTGGTAGGTTTTGCCCGTAAGCCGTTGGTAGCGTCCGAACGATTCGTTGATGGGCAGAAGGCTTTGCAGATAGAGTCGGGTCTGCGGCGATCCGGAAGTTATCTTATCTACTACTTGTGTGATCAGGGAAACAATGCTATCGGTAGAGAGGTCGTGGGAGACATCGTTGGCACCGATCAGCAGGAACAGCTTCTGAGGTTTTCCGGGCAGGATCTGGTAGAGGCGGTCGTAGACACCCAGGGCTTCATCGCCCACGATACCCCGGTTGCGTATTTTTTTCTTGCCGAGGCGTTTGCTCCAGTCGCCTCCGCCCTCGGTGAGACTGTTGCCCAGCATCACGATCTCGTCGGAGCGGATCGGCTCTTCGAGGCGGAACTGTTCTACCCGCTTGTAATAATGTTCGGTGTAGGTGCGCGGGGGGGGGGCAGAGTGCCGCTCCCACCGCGTTGGCGACGAGCGAACGCAGACGCACAATCTCTCCGCTGTCGTCCGGGTGTACCCGGTTGGTCAGGAAGATCACGGCTACGTCGTTGTCGGGATCTACAATGAAAGAGGTACCTGTATATCCGGTGTGTCCGAAGGTATGGGGGCCCAGCAGATCACCGTTGTTAGAAGCGTAGGCGGAGCATACATCCCATCCGGGGGTGCGTCCGAACTTTGCCGCGCTGCGTGGCACGGTACGCATGGTTTTTACTCCCAGCGGGCTCAGGATACGCTTGCCGTTGTACTCGCCTTCGTTGAGGAGGGCTGCTGCCAGGATCGCCAGATCCTGTACATCGGAAAAGAGTCCGGCATTGCCTGAGTTGCCCCCGTTCAGGATGCGTGCCATGGGGTCGTGTACCACTCCGCGCAATACACTGCCGTCTTTCATCTTCTCCGTAGGCGCGGTACGTTCGAGTAATTCGCCTGTGGGGAAATAGGTGGTGCTTTCCATGCCCAGCACATCGAAAATATGCTCTTTGGCAAATTCATGCAGGGGCTGTCCGCTGATGATCTCTATCACCCGTTGCAGGGTGACGTAGTTGAGACAGCTATATACAAATCCCTGCTGCGGTTCGTACTGCCGGGGGCAGGTGGAGATGTATTCGATCAGTCCGTCCGGGGCAGGTGCTCCGTACTTCTCTACCACTTCCTCTACGGGAGCGTAGGACGGAAGTCCCGAGGTATGTGTCATGATGTCTACGATGCGGATCTCTTTTTTGTGTCCGTCTTCTCCTTCCCATCCCTGGAATCCGGGAATGTAGAGATTGACCCGGTCGAGCAACCGGAGTTGTCCCCGTTCGATCAGGATCATGGCACTGATGGCGGTGGAGATGGATTTGGTGCAGGAGGCCAGGTCGAAGAGTGTATTCACTTCCATCGGAACGGTGCTTGGGTATACCTCTTTGTTGCCGTAGGCTTTTACATAGGCCAGCTTGCCCCGATGTACAACGCCCAGTACCGCGCCGGGAATGTCGCCTTTCCGTATGGCTTGCTCGATGGCCTGGTCGGCATAGCGCAGGCGGCGCGAGTCCATACCGGCCAGTTCCGGAGCCACCTGTGGCAGCGGTTGGGCGGTGGTTGCGAGCAGACATCCGGCCAGCAGACAGAGTGTGAGTAGTTTTTTCATAACTATTTGATTTTGTATAACTTTTTTTATCTTCATTTCTCTGCTCCGGTAATTTCTTCATTTCTTTGCTCCGCCAAAGAAACGAAGCAAAGAAAGGCGGTGCCTGGTCTCTCCGCTACTGCGTTTGCTGTACGCCGACGAGCATGAAAAACTCGCTTCGCTCAGACAGATCCTGCTCTGTTGTCGGCTTACATCTGCACTCCGCTTGACGCTGCGAGACCAAAGGCGACCCAACGCCTGTTCCAGGCGTGTTGCGGATGGGACCGACTGCGTTGGGTTATGGTGGGTTATGGGTGTTTCGGTTGGCTCGATCAATTTTGATCCGGATTCGAGGATCAGGAGATACCTTGTATTCCCAATCGTAAATCGTAAATTGTCAAATCGTAAATCCCCTATGGTTTTCTACAGCTTTCTTTACGGAGCCGTGCATCAGCAGCAGTGCCCGGGCGGTGTCGTAGTCGAGTCCGAGTTCTTCTATGATCATGCGGGTGCCGCGGTCTACGAGTTTCGCATTGCTCAGCTGCATATTTACCATCTTATTGCCTTTCACACGGCCCAGTTGGATCATCACTGAAGTGGTGATCATGTTGAGGATCATCTTCTGCCCTGTGCCTGATTTCATGCGGGAACTGCCGGTCACATATTCCGGGCCCACGATCATCTCAATGGGGATGTCACAGGCTTCTGCCATGGGCGAGTCGGGGTTACTGGTGATACATCCGGTAAGTATGCCGTGCGCGCGGGCTGCCTTCAACGCGCCGATCACGTACGGGGTGGTGCCCGACGCGGCAATACCGATCACGGTGTCTTTTTCGTTGATGTGGTGCTCTTTCAGCTCTTCCCAACCCCGCTCGGTGTTGTCTTCCGCTTTTTCCACGGGATTGCGCAGGGCAGTGTCGCCCCCCGCGATCAGACCGATGACTAAGGTGGGAGGCATACCGAAAGTAGGAGGGATCTCCGAGGCATCCAGTACACCTAAGCGGCCACTGGTACCGGCACCCAGGTAGAAGATGCGTCCGCCCTGCTTCATGCGGGGCACGATCTGTGTCACTAATTTCTCGATCTGCGGAATGGTCTTCTGTACGGCAAGTGCCACTTTCTGATCTTCCCGGTTGATGTCTTCGAGGAGTTCCCGGACCGATTTTTTCTCCAGGTCGCTGTAGAGCGAAGGTTGTTCTGATATTTTTATAAAACTCATAAAGATAGTTACGATTTGACGATTTACTATGTACTATTTACTATTTACTATGGATAGGACTCTCTTTTCCGATCTTCCGGTTTACTAAGTTGCTGATTGAGGATTTGGCAAGATATAGTTCTATACATGTGTAGAAAACATGAAATGCCATTCTTGCTCACTTTATAGGTATACATGTAATTTCAATCGTACATAGTAAATCGTCCAATCGTACATAATCAGTTATCACGCGTGATAACTGATCAGTCCTTCCATCGGACTTTGTAGGATGTTGCCCACCTGTATGCCCAGCTCCTGAGCTGTCTCTCTGAGCAGCTCCTGATAATGATAGGCTACCGAGCCGATGAAGTGTACTTTGTGGGTGCGGTAGTCGTACTGCATCACATTACGCACCAGGAAATCACGGAAGCTCCGCAGCACGAGGTCACGCACGGCGGGTTCGGTGATGTGCTGCAACAGGAACGGCGACAGGCTGGCCAGGAACCCGTTGGGGAAAGGCTGGCGGTAGACACGGTCGATGATCTCGCCGGGGGTCAGGTGGTAGGTAGCCAGGAATTTCTCTTTCAGCTCAGGTGTCATCTGGTTTTTCAGCAGGTCGCCCACCAGCAGTTTGCCCAATACCGCGCCGCTTCCTTCATCGCCCAGGATATAGCCCAGCGGAGATACATTGTCCACGATCTTCTCACCGTCGTAGAAGCAGGAGTTGGAGCCTGTGCCCATGATACAGGCAATACCGGCTTCGTGACCGCACAGACCGCGGGCAGCGGCCAACATATCGGTGTTTACTTCGATCTTCTCCTGGATGGTCAGGTGGCTGGCGATGGCCCGGCGCACCATCTCTATCTTGTCCGGGAAACCACATCCCGCGCCGTAGAAGTAGATGGCATGGAGCGTGTCCGTGTCCAGCTGCGGCAACAAAGCGGTAGCGATTTCCTGACTGATCTCCTCTTCCGACTGGAAAAAAGGGTTGGTTCCCCGGGTATGGATCCGCCGCACCGGATTGCCGTTTTGC
>Ga0192241_10488_pt1 | contig 17001 bp, 10 predicted proteins | sample Koala_Koa27_I3_FD_131239 | JGI IMG/M metagenome (GOLD analysis project Ga0192241, IMG submission 131239) | Enriched cells from koala feces incubated with labeled cellulose particles, San Francisco Zoo, California, United States - Koala_Koa2-7_I3 ... | reverse complement strand
TCTATATTCTGATTCCAGTCGGCAACCACATAGGTCCAGATTGTTGAGGGTTATCCACCAGCAACCGCTTGCATCATCACGAAACATCTGGCTATTGTCATCGTTACTCAGTTTCCAGTTATTGAAGTTACCGGTTACATGGGCAAAGTCTTTATGGTTGCCGTCTGTGTCCTTGTCATAAAGCACAAGGGTTACGGTAGAGTTATTTATTATATTGATACCTTCTACTACATTGGCGGGCAATGGAGCTTGTTTGATGGCTGCCGGGACAAATTCCTGATATTTATTATCAGTGAGAGTAACGAGCAGATCATCTGTTTGTTTCTTGCCATCCGAACTGCGGAATACAAAGCCCAGTTTGGTAACAGTGGTTTCCCCGGAATTATACCATTGGCGCACGGAAGGGGAGAGGGTAATACTCCATATATTATCCTCTATTTTCTTCATTTTGCACTTGTCTATATTCTGATTCCAGTCGGCAACCACATAGGTCCATGTATCTTCTGTTATTATTCCGGTATGTGCATAGATGTCGTCGGTATATCCGTATAAGGCAGAGCCGGAAGGAGCTTTGTAGGTAATGGTTAATGCTTTGTCTGCATCGGGAGATTCGAGGTCTGTATTGATCCCTTCTTTTAATTCGGGAGTAGGCTCGGGGTTGGGATTCGGTTCCGGTACTATCGGGTCGTCTTTATCGGAACAGGCACTAAAAAAGAATAGGAACAGTGTTCCTAACAGATAAATATTAAATTTCTTCATGGTATTTCTATATTAAGTAAAAGAAAAAGGCTGTGTCAAAACTAAGTTGGCCTATCACTTGTGTATTACTCCCAGGGTCGTGACCGCTGGTTCGGGCGGATTCAATCCGCCCCTACGGTGTTTGATAGTTACTTTAGAGTTTTGACGCAGCCTTTATCTGATGGTAGATATTATTCTATTCTACCTGTATTATCACTGAACTTCAGATATACTTTTTGTCCGGTCTTGCCTTGAACACGCTCTTGGTCGCCACCGTTGCCACGATAGGCTATTTCACCTTTCAGTACGATGAATTCGGTTCTCCACCAATCTACATCTTCTTTGGGATGAACGCAAATGCGCACTTCTCCGTCTTTAACGAAAGCAGGTGAAACAAATTCTCCGTCAGCAGTTTCGGGGACAGTAAACAAGTCTTGTTCTCCGGCGATTGAGTTCCATCCTCCATTAGATGTATCTCCTGTCAGATATACGTTGGGAGCATAGAATTCTACGCTTTTATCATCACCTACTGCAGAGACATATACCAGATACCATCCGGCTTTACCTACTTTGATATTACCGCCTGCATCGGACAAACCGGCACGGTCAATAGATTCCTGAGAGATAGTTACAAAGCCGAAGTCACCTCCCCAGCCAGCCTGTGGAGCAAATTTCACTTCATCATCGGCAGCAAAATGATAGATTCCCCAGAATGAACCCTTAGTATCATTTACAGGAGTAAATTGCACCCATATATCTCCCCAGTTGTAAGCGCTGCCGGTCATGTAAAGTTCGGCAGGAGCACTATTGTCTTTTACTGAGTAGCGGAAGTTGGTAACATCCAGAGTGATTTTTATTTTACTTGCCTCCTCTACCATTATTGCCCCCGGTTCTTTATCACCAGTGTTCCAGTAGATGAATCCTTCACTTGCAGTGTCACCATCAGTTTGGCAACCCAGTGCTTGTGCCCAGTCTACTTCGCTGTCGATAGCAGCCGCAGGGAAGAACTTGAAATTTTGGTTTGTAGCCGTCGTAACGGTTTCCAGAATATAAAGATTCTTATTGTCGGGATCTTGAGTCATTGCCATGGCTCCGGTGGCATTCCATCTGGTGAATGCTCCTACCACGTAATATCCGGTAGGATCTGCTTCGGGAGTTGCAGCAGGTTTCAGCTTGATGGTCACATCATTGCCTACTAAGAGAATGCCATCTCCACGGGGAGTGGTAGCACCGGCTTTGATGGAAATTTTCAAATCGCGTTCTACACTTGCACGGCTTTTATAAGCCTCTTGTGTAACGCTATCCAGTTGGGTTAAAGCAACTCTTACTGTGCCGTTATCTTCTACAAAAGGAATCGTATAGTTATCATTCAGTATTAAAGACTTGAATGATATGGTACTACCTTCTTCAGCAGTCGTTGAGGCTAATTTAGCGATTTCTACAGAGTCGGCAGTTGCAGTATCCATTACTATATTAGCATCTTTGCCGGCTGTGAAAGTAGCCGTCATCTGTGCGGCAGGATCCTCTTGGGGATTGGACTGGGGATCAGCCCAATCCTTGAAATCTTCGTTGCATGCAGTGAATCCCAGTGTAATAAGGAACATTCCTGCGTATATTAATTGTTTTCTCATGATGAATCTTTCGTTTTAAGGTTATTACTTTAATTCTCCGGTCCCGGCGGTGAAGTTCATATGAACAGTCTTGCCGGCTGAACCTTGAATAGAATAATCTGCCCCCATATCTGCTGCCCAGCTGTCATTCACAGCATGGTTCTCGCGATAGAAGATTTCTCCATTATAAAGAGTACACTCGGTTCTCCACCAGTCTACATCTGTTTTGACGCAGATACGGGCTTCACCGCTGGCAGCCATGGCCGGAGATACAAATGAACCATCTTTATCCTCGGGCGCAGTAAATTTCCACTTGTCCGAGTAGTCCCATACAGCAGCTCCTTTATCGTCAACTGTAGTTGCACCGAACAGATAAACATCACCGGGATAGAATGTCATTGTAAATTCATACTCACTACCTTTCACGGCAGCTTTGATATATACCACGTACCAACCGGCGGCTGTTACAGTTAGATTGCCATTGCTGAGTCCTGAAATGCCGGAGCTTGCCTTATCAGCCAATGTCAAACGGGTATCGTCAGAACCGATGTATTCATTCTCTTTGGTGCCAAATTTAAATTCACTGCCGGCATCAAAATGTACCAGTGACCAGAACTGACCATCCAGTCCGCTAACCATCACCATCGGTTTCCATACTTTCCAATCTTTATCAATCATATTACCTACCAGGAACATGGTCTTTGGAGCTTCCAATTTGTCTACCGCTAAGTTTCCTAATACTTTGGGCAATTCTATAATGTTTGAGAGGCATTGTCCTCTGTCGCTTCCTGTTATCACGGCTTTCAGACGGATATATACGCTGATAGGTTCGGCAGGAAAGTCTACACCCTTATTATTTATACTCCATAGGTCAACGATTGCTGCATTCAGTTCGGAGCCTACTACGTTCATTTTGGCAGTGGGGTAGGTAGTACCCAGTTCAGTATAGTTGGCTGTTGTTTCTTCCGTTGTTTCTGTAAACTCCGGGCTCAGTGAAACCTGTACGCTGTAGGTCGTTGCAATAGGGAAACCATAATCGGGTTGCGAGCAAGTCAGTTCTACCGTTTTGGTAGTCTTCATATCGTACACATTATTAGTGGCATACGCTGGAACATTGAGCACGAATGAATCGGGCTCTTGCAAGGTGGGGTTGCTTTCGTTATCCGTTTCACATGCTGTGAACATGGGTAAAGCGAATGCAGCCAGAAGCAATATGTTGAATATCTTTTTCATAATATACATGCTTTAATCGTTAAATTCAAACTACTTTTTTAATACTCTGCGTTTTGCGTCATATTAGGATTATTGTTTATATCTGATGCGGGGATAGGATAGACATTGTAGAACGAAGGAACGGCTGTACCTGCCTGTGTTCCACCTTTCCAGTCCCAAAGATATTTGTTAGTAGTGAACATCCCGAAGCGGACGAGGTCTGAGCGACGGCGTCCTTCCAAATAAAATTCACGTGCCCATTCATCTATAATATCTTTTTCGGTTACGCTCTGAACCAGTCTTGTACAGTTGGCGCGTTTGCGCAATACGTTAATGTCTGCTACTGCATCACCTCCTGTGCGGAAGTTTGCTTCGGCACGAATCAGATAAGCTTCTGCCAAACGGAAGAAAGGAATGTCCGTATCAGGATATTCTGTGTGGTGTGTAGGCTGACCGTCTGAACGGATATTCTGCCATTTAATGATAGACAAACCATCTTTGAATCCTGAAATAACATCTGTTTCAATTTTGCGGATACCTCCACCAATACCGGAATAGAACATAGCACGGTCATCACCTGCTGCCTTAATTAAGCCCACTGTGCGGGTTCCATATTGTGCATCAAAGGCATCAATTTGTTCATCTGTACTGATGGTCTTGGGATCCGGCAGTTCAATATCACTAGGCAGCATAGGAACTTGAGACAGATCGGGGAAGAATTTCTTAACCAAAGCAGCACGGGCAAAGATACAAGACCATCCGTTAGTTGTTCCCATACGCGGCATACCGGCTGTACGTGCAGCGTTTACCAGATAAGCAGAACCTCCGTAATTACGGGTTTTCACTCCATCCTGACGGATAGGAAGAATTATTTCTTGCATTGCTTTTGCATTTTCGTCATTGTCTGCCATGAAAAGCAATTGATAATCCGGACAGAGTTCGTATGCAGAACCGATTACTTTATCAGCGTAGTCTTTAGCATTCTTATAGTCTTCCGTTCCGGTATAAACGCCAGCATTCAGATATAAACGGGCGCGGAGTAACCAGTTGGCGGCTTTATCGGCACGTCCGAAAGGAGCCTGACGTGGTTCATACATATCACTTTCGCTGAGTTCTGTCTGGATATAGTCATACAGATCTTTGCCCTTCTTCTCGACCGGGAGTTCATTGTCAAAGTGTTCCTTGAAAGGTGCTTTGCCGAATAAATCCAAGAAGTAATAGTAGTGAAGTGCACGCAGGAACCGGACTTCCGCACGTTGGCGGGCAGTTTCCGCATCTGTCTTGCCTTCTGTCTGATCCATGAAGAAATTTAATTGTGTGATATTATATCCCAAACGTACATAAACCCATTCGGTACGGATACTGGAAGGAGTCCAACCGATATTGGTGAGTTGGGGAATATCTACATCGGTCTGCCACGCCCAGATACATTCGTCACTAGGTAATTCGTTACAGTTGAAGATGGTGCGGTAGAAACCGGATTCACCTTCGTTTTGTCCATCTAGGTCTTGAGAACCTGCCGGACCTTTCTGTCCTGTCAATCCTAACAAGGCATATTCTTTTACGAATACATCATTCTGGTCGAAACCGGGAGTGAATTGTGGGTCAATCGGACTGATATCCAAGTCATTGATGCATGAAGTTGTACCGAATACGGCGGCAACTATCAGTGCTGAGGCAAATATCTTCTTAAAATATTTTGTTTTCATGATTGTTTCGTTTTAAAGTTACGTTAAAATTAAAGGCTGACACCTAGTAAGAAAGTCATGGCTCTAGGGTACGGATTGCCGTCTATACCACTTTTGACTTCCGGGTCAAGACCTTTATATTTGGTGATGATAAACGGATTCTGAACGGTAGCGAATACGCGTCCGCCCACTCCATTGTAGGCTTGTGACTGGAACAGGCTCTTGAATGAATAACCCAAGGTAATGTTGTCACAACGTATAAACGAAGCATTGCGTACAAAATAGTCACTCATGTAATATTCACCTTTTCCGGAGAATCCCAGGTTAATAGCTTCTTGAGTGGTATTGACATATGCGTTATTGGTATATAGACCTGATGCGCTGACATTTGCTTTGTTGCTCAGGAAGTCATAATATACATAGTTGTTCAGGCTGGCACGGAGTGAGAAACTGAAATCCCAATCTTTATACAGCATCTTTGAGGTAAGTCCCATTAAAATATCGGCAGCAGGTTTTTTGTAGATGTATCTGTCTTCTACGCCAATTTTGCCATCGCCATTACGGTCAACGAACATATTTTCAATAGGTTTTCCGTCTTTGTCATATACTTGTTGGTACACATAGAAAGCATTGGCTGCATAGCCCACTTTGTTTGCCTGAATCTTTGTATTGTTACCTCTTGAGATTTTATCTCCTGTTTCTACGTAGTAATCACTGCTATCGCCACCGGTCAGTTTGGTAATTTCATTATGGTTCCATGTTACATTGTAAGTCAGATCCCAAGTAAAGTCTTTGGTAACAATCGGTTTGGCGTTTATAGAGAATTCCATACCGTAGTTCTTTAATGAGCCGATATTCTTCATTAACTGTGCATTGAAGTTTGTTCCTACAGGAATCTTAACGCTGTTCAGCAAGTCATCGGTCTTACGATAATATCCGTCAATAGCACCTGAGATTCTTCCGTTCAGGAAACCGAAATCCAAACCACCATTCCATGTTGTGGTCTTTTCCCATTTCAGTTCTGTGTTGAATGCTTTAGGGCGTGAGGATGAATAATAAGTATCTCCGAAAGGATATTGTGCATAGTCATCACTGGTTACATAAATAGGCATGAAAGCAAAGTCGTCACCTATATCTTGCTATCCGGTGATACCCCAACCCAAGCGCAGCTTCAAATCAGAAAGGAAGTTTACATTTCTTAAGAAACTTTCTTCCTTTACCTTCCAGCCCAATGCCAGTGAGGGGAATGTACCCCAACGGTTGTCACTGCTGAAACGTGAAGAACCATCCCAACGCATGGTGAAGGTAAATAAATAACGATTCAGCAAGGAGTAATTCAAACGTCCGAAGAAAGAAACCAATGTATTGCGGGTAGCAGTAGCTTTCTGGCTATGTAATGCCTGATCTACAGGTGTACCTTTATACGGGTCCCATCCCTGACCTACGCCATCGGCGCCATTGCGATGGAAGTGTTGTTCCTCACCACCGACCATGATGTCAAAATCGTGTGCACCCAGAGACTTGATATATTGGGCGTATGCATTATAAGAGATATTATACTTATACTGTGTAGACATTCCGTCCCATCCATAATAGTTATTGGTATATGAATAAGGTGAAACTATTTCATGTTCGTTACCTTCGGCATATTCACCGCCGATGCTGGCATGGAGACGCAAGTCCGGTAAGAAATGAACTTTGTAATCTACTTCCACATTCCCTACGAAGTCGTTACTGTTTGCTCTTTTATCTCGTTGTTCCAAGGCAGCCAGAGGGTTCTGAGGGGTGTTCTTATTGGTAGTATATTTCCAGTTTTCATCACTGAAATCTTTTGCAGATTGCATATCCTGCCAGTAGCCACCGGAGAATTGATAGGCTTCTCCCTCTCCGTAAACAGGATGGGTGGGAGCAATAGACAAAGCGCCACCAACAGCTGCGCCGGAATCAGCATAACGGTTTTTACCGTTCATGTATTTGGCATTGATATTAAACTTCAAATGGTCATTGAAGAACGATGGAGCAAGGTTTACGGCTGCCGTCATACGCTGGAAATTAGAAGTCTTGATGATACCGTTTTCTCTGGTATAGCCTAAAGATACACGGTAAGGAACATTCTTAAATCCGCCGGTTATGGATACGTGGTGGTCAGTGCTCACTGCGGTGCGGAAAATCTGATCTTGCCAGTCAGTGTTGGCAGTATCCATGGGTGCCGGATATTTGTCACCCCATAATTGCTGTGCATACGCACGATATTCGTTGCCGTCCAATACATCATAACGTTTCTGGGTAGTAGCCATAGAAATAGAACCGTTATAGTTTATTTTCGGTGCCTGACCGTTTTTACCTTTCTTAGTAGTAATGATGATGACACCATTAGAAGCACGTGAACCGTAGATAGCAGTTGCAGAAGCATCCTTCAAAACGGTAAATGTTTCAATATCTTCAGGGTTAACCATTGATAGCCCGTTAGACATACCTTTAATACCTTGGTTGTCAATAGCCAGGCCGTCAATTACCAACAACGGATCGTTGCTGGCGTTTAGAGAGGATCCGCCACGGATACGGATTTGTGCACCCGATCCCGGAGTACCGTCATTAGAGATAACGCTAACACCAGCTACCTTACCGGAAAGCATATCTTGTGCATTAGTGGTAATACCTTTGCTTAATTGGTCTGGTTTGATAGCTGTTACAGAACCGGTAGCATCATTCTTCTTTACTGTACCGTAACCGATAACCACTACATCCTGTAACATTTGTGAATCATCCCTCAAGATAATGTTCAGAGAAGGTGCAGCAGGCACTTCCTGTGCTTGGTACCCAATAAATGAGATAATAATAATATCACCTTTATTGGCATTCAGTTGAAAGTTACCGTCAAAATCGGTAATCGTTCCATTGGTTGTTCCTTTCACCACAACATTGGCTCCTATGATGGGTTCACCTGTTGTGTCTTTTACAAGTCCTTTGACTGCTATTTGCTGGGCAAATGCATCTATGGACAAGAAGCATCCTACAACTAGCATTAGTAGGACCTTGAACATCAAGTTTCTTTTCATGTCTTTAAATTTAAAGTTAAATTAATATACTAAGTTTCATATCTCAATAAAAAATACCTATTGAAAACTGTTCTCCTTAACAACCTGATTAATCTATAACCTCTTTACTCCTTTTACCTCTGATTTATCTTTTGCTTCTTTGATGCTGATGGCATAACCGCCTCCGCTTGCTGCATTCAGATTCAGTTTGCTCTTGTTGGTTACTATACCTTTGCGGATAGTGTATGCCTGCGGATTATTTTTCCAGTCAGCATCTTTTGCATCTGCATAAACAGTGGCAATATATTGTTTGCCCGGTTCCAGAAAATCGAATACCAGTTTAGAAGTATGACCATTGTCGCCGGCAGTACAACCAATGTACCAATCGTTTGTGCCTTTTGCTTTACGGGCGATGGTGATATGGTCTCCCGGTTCAGCTTCCAGATATTTAGTTTCGTCCCAGTCTATAGCTACATCTTTAATGAATTGGAAAGCATCCATAAAGCGTTCATAGTTTTCGGGAACATCAGCAGCCATTTGTAATGGGCTGTACATCGTTACATACAGTGCCAGCTGGCGTGCAAGTGTAGAACGTACTTGTGAATTGTTGGTGGGGTTCATCTTGTTGCAATGTGTTTCAAAGATACCCGGTGTGTAATCCATCGGACCGCCTATCAGGCGTGTGAACGGCAGGATGGTGGTGTGGTTTACATTGTTGCCTCCAAATGACTCATATTCAGTACCGCGGGCAGACTCATTACCAATCAGATTGGGATAAGTGCGGCAGATACCGGTAGGACGTGTTGCTTCGTGGGCATTGACCATGATCTTGTAATCAGCAGCTTTCTTTACTGCATACAGGTAGTGGTTATCCATCCATTGTCCGTAGTGATGTTCTCCACGTGGAATGATGTTGCCTACATAGCCGCTTTTTACTGAATTATATCCATTGTCTACCATAAATTGATAGGCCTGGTCCATGTGGCGTTCATAGTTACGGACAGAAGCAGAGGTTTCATGGTGCATCATCAGTTTCACTCCTTTGCTTGTTGCGTAGTTCTGAAGTTCTTTCACATTAAAGTCGGGGTGGGGAGTAACAAAGTCGAATACATAGTCTTTGCTCTTTCCAAACCAGTCCTCCCAACCTTCGTTCCAGCCTTCTACTAATACCTGGTCAAATCCATGTTCGGCTGCAAAATCAATGTAGCGTTTTACGTTGGCTGTGTTTGCAGAGTGCTTGCCGTTGGGTTTTGTTTTGCTGTAATCTGTTTCTCCCAGTTTTACGCTGGACAGGTCGTCCGTATATGCCCACGTACCTTTACCGGTAATCATGTCCCACCATACGCCGATGTATTTCACCGGTTTGATCCATGAAGTATCTGTAATCTTGCAAGGTTCATTCAGGTTCAGGGTGATGCGTGATGCCAAAATGTTACGTGCATCATCGCTCACAATGACGGTGCGCCAAGGGGAAGTGCAGGAGGTCTGCATATATCCTTTATCGCCTTGTGCATCCGGAGTCAACCACGATTCAAAAATCATATTTTTATCGTCCAGGTTCAGGTGCATACAGGCATAGTCTATCAAGGCTGCTTCGTGCAGATTGATGTACAGGCCATTGTCTGTCTTCATCATCAGTGCAGTTTGCACACCAGTCTGTGAGAATGGAGTCTGTGAGGAGTTGGGGGTAATGGCTTTGTTCATCAACCCTCTGATTTCAGACAGGCGGGAGATGGTATAATCATATTCCTGTGTGTCATAATCTCCCGGAATCCAGTAGGCGGTGTGATCGCCTGTCATGGCAAACTGTGAATGTTCTTCCTTAATCACAAAATAATTCAGGTTCTTTTGCTGAGGAAATTCATAGCGGAAACCCAAGCCATCATTGAACAGGCGGAAACGGATGATGATATATCTGTCGTTCGCCGGTTGGTTCAGCGTCACTGCCAATTCATTATAATGATTGCGGATTTCTTTTTCTTCTCCCCATACCGGTTGCCAAGTTTCATCGAATGTGGAGGTTTGTGCATCCTTTATTTCAAAACCATTGTATAGGTTGGTTTTGGCATCCAGTTTATCGGTATCTTTCCGGTCTGTCCATTCAAAGTCGGTTTTAGCTTCTGCGTCTTCCTTCTTTAATTCCAATCCCAGTTTACTTGGCTTGATTACTTCTTTCTGTTTGTAGGTTAATTCATACACAGGTGCGCCTTCTGGATTTAACTGGAAAGTCATTTCCAGATTGCCATCCGGCGAAGTGATTTTCTGCTGTACATTTGCAATGAACGAGATGCAGGGAAATGCAATAAGCGAAAGATTTCTTTTCATTTTCATATTATCTAATGGTATTAAATTATTAGTTAACGGGTATCCTCACTCTATTTTGTTTCGGATATTGCAAATGTAGCGGTCTTGATACTCCAAATGAGAGACAAGAATAAAAATATAAATGATTTTATCTTGCTTTTTGGTTTATCTATCTGTAAAACAGTGTGTTACTATATTTGCAATATCTGATAAATATAAATCCTTGTGAACTCTATTAAAACTCTAAAACCAGTATTCCACGACTACCAAGCGTTAATTCTTTTCCTAGATCAACCTTTGTATTGGTCAGAACATCCTTGGCAGATGCCATAGGTAGGATTTCTTGATAAGGGGTTAGGTCGATGGTTTGTTCTTTATCATTTCCATTCATGAAGACCACTACTGATTTGTTTCCGTATTTGCGTTCATAAGCATAAACCCCTTTGTTGGGAGCGTAGTGTTTCAGTGTACCTTTGGCTATCACTTCATTTCCTTTTCTCCATTGAAGCAGTTTCTGCATGTAGGCGAATGCTTCGTTTTGCAACGGAGTGCGGTTGGTTTCCTGGAAGCAATCGCGCGGATCACCATTCCAGCCACCGGGGAAATCACAACGCAGCAAGCCGTCACCGTTTGCTTTGTCGGCAGCCATCAGTATTTCTGTTCCATAATAAATCTGGGGGATGCCTCGGGTAGTCAGTAAGAACACCAATGCTTGTTTGTAACGGTTCAGATTCTTGGTATCCTCATCGTTGCGATAAAAGCGGGATGTATCATGGTTGTCCAGGAAGGTAAGCAAATTCTCAGGATCAGTGTAAACTATATCTTGTGACAGATAGTCGTACAGGCGGAAAAGCCCTCCGTTCCAATCCGTTGTTTCTTCATCAAAAGCCTTATTCATGTGCTCCATCAATGGGAAGTCCATCACTGTGCGCAGATTGGAGTTTTTAGGATAAGCCAGCTTGCTGTCTTTCTGCCAATATGAAATGAGCACATTGCTATTCAACCAAGTCTCACCCACAATGTTGAAATCGGGATATTCTTCGTTTACAGCTTTGCACCAATGTGCCATCATATCAAAGTCCGCATAGGGGTGTGTATCTTGTCGGATGCCGTTGATGCCTGCATATTCTATCCACCAGATGCTGCTCTGAATCAAATAATTGGCAACATGGCGGTTGCGTTGGTTCAAATCCGGCATAGATTCTGTGAACCAGCCGTCTATAGCTATTTTCTTAGCGTAATCTGATGCATATGGGTCGGATTGGGTAACCGTTTGGAAAGTGGTTTGTACATAGTTGCCTTTAAAGTTAAACCAATCTTTGGATGGCATATCTTTAAACAGATAGTTCTCACTGCCACAATGGTTAAAGATCATATCCATAACCACCTTCATACCTTTGGCATGCGCTTGGTCCACTAATTTGCGGAATTCTTCATTACTGCCCAGTCTGCGGTCTACCTGATAATAATCGGTAATGGCATAACCGTGGTAAGAGCCTTCTTTCATATCATTTTCCTGTATCGGGTTCAGCCAGATGGCGGTCACTCCCAAATCGGACAGATAATCCAAGTGGTTCTCTATTCCTGTCAAGTCTCCACCATGGCGGGCAAAAGGTTCATTGCGGTCTACTTTGGCTTCCAGCATTCCCGGCACTACATCATTTTCAGGATTGCCATTGGAGAAGCGGTCCGGCATGATCAGGTAAAGAACATCACCGGAATTGAAACCTTCCACATTAGAAGCACCGGCCCTGCGTTGCTTTATCTCATAGGGAATGACTGTTTGCTTTTTGCCCTGTTTCAGCGTGATATTGAAAGTCTGCGGCACGGCTTCCGATAAATCCATATATAAGATGAGGTAGTTTGGATTTTCCTGTTTTACTACTTCTTTCAGCATGATGTCTTTAGAAGAGATACTTACATCACTCGACGAAATATGATCGCCATACAATAGAACCTGTAATTCAGGATTCTTCATGTCCGCCCACCAGAAAGCCGGCGCTACTTTTTTGATAATGGCTGCCGACACTGTGTGTTGCAAACCGAGGAGTGCTAGTAATGTCATAACTAAAAATGTTCTTTTCATAATATGTAGAATTTAATGTTATATCCTTCTGTTTCGGATATTGCAAATGTAGGGGTGGAATGAACGGAAAGAGAAACTTGGAATAAAAATATAAGTGCTTATTTATAGTATATTGCTGATAATCAATATATTTATCTGCTGGAGCCCTAGCGAAAATATAAGTGCTAATGAAAAGATTTTCATAGATTTCCTTCATTCTAATTACTTATATTTATATATTTGTACTATATAACCTAATTCGAAAGATGAAAAATGTAGCCTATTGCCTCTTTTTGTTTTTGTTTGCTTGTGTCACTCCCTCGTTTGCTGATAGAAGTAGCAGTGAAGAAGTGTTGAAAATGCTCGATCAAATTATTGATAGCAAAGAGACCTATCATATTCAGAAGGAAGAAGAAATAAAAAAAATTGAAACTTCGCCTTTATCATTCTATGGATAATCAAGAAAAATACGAACTATGCGGTTCTCTATTCTGTGAATATCTGCATTATCAGGTAGATTCCGCCCTCTATTATATTAATGGTAAGTTAAAGATTCTCCCTCTATTGAATCATCCGGAACTAGAAAACGAGATACTTATCAACCGTGCTGAGGTGATGGGAATGATGGGTATGTATAATGAGGCGTTGGAGCAACTGCAAAAAGTCAATCCTTTGGAGCTGACAAGAGGGGCTTTAGCTTATTACTATCGAACCTACCGTGCCTATTATGGTTGGGTGGCGGATTATACCACGAATGATACGGAAAAGGTGAAGTATCTGAAGAAGACAGATGCCTACCGGGATTCCATTCTGAGTACAACAGATCCTTGTATAGACAGGGATATCGTTTGGGCTGAGAAAATAATTGTAGGGGGCAGGGTGGATTCTGCTCTTGTTATTCTTTCGGAAGCCATGAGGAATGCTCCGGATGAGCGCCAAAAAGGATATATATATTATACGATGTCTGAGGCATATGATATGCGGGAGGATATTCAGCAGGAGATTTATTATTTGGCTTTGACTGCCATTACTGATTTGAAATCGTCTATCCGTGAATATGCATCTTTACAGAAACTGGCTCAGTTAATGTATGGAGTGGGGGACTTGGATCGTGCTTATAAGTACCTGAACAGCTCGATGGAGGATGCGGTGGCGTGCAATGCCCGTTTGCGTTTTATTGAGGTGACTCAGTTTTTTCCTATTATAGATAAGGCTTATAAATTGAAAGAGGCGAAAAGCAGGCAAACCGCGCGTACTCTTTTGATCAGTGTCAGTTTGCTTTCATTGTTTTTGATTGCCGCTATTTTCTATCTGTATCGGTGGATGAAGAAGTTGTCCGCTATGCGTCGGGATTTAAGCAAGGCGTATAAACAGATGCAGACAGTGAACGAGGAATTGGCGCAAACAGGTAAGATTAAGGAGGTGTATATTGCCCGTTATTTGGATAGGTGTGTCATTTATTTGGATAAACTGGAAATTTACCGACGTTCTTTGGCTAAATTGGCAATGGCTTCCCGCATAGAGGACTTGTTTAAGGCGATAAAGTCCGAACAGTTTATACGGGATGAACGGAAGGATTTTTATAATGAGTTTGATAAGTCTTTCTTGGATTTGTTCCCCCATTTTATTTCTTCTTTTAATAATTTGTTGGTAGAAGATGCGAGGATTTATCCTAAATCGGGCGAGTTGTTGACTACGGAGCTGCGTATCTTTGCTTTGATTCGTCTGGGGGTAACGGATAGTAATCGTATTGCCCATTTCTTGGGGTATTCTTTGGCAACGATTTATAATTATAGGAGTAAGATGCGTAATAAGGCGGTGGGAGATAAGGATACTTTTGAGCAGGAGGTGATGAATCTGTAGGCTAATCATAATCGAGAGTAACTTCATCCCCTCTCAAGCTATTCTTTCTACACATCTCGTTAACATTTCCCGTAGGGGCGGATTGAATCCGCCCGAATGCATAAAGCAAATCGTTTTCGGGCAGATTCAATCTGCCCCTACGGTGGATGAAAGCGTTACTGAAAAAGTTAACGAGATGTGTAGAAAGAATAGCTTGAGAGGGGGATGAAGCTACTTTCGACTATCAACAAAAGTTATCTGCCAGCTCCTATTTCTCTTTAATAACCCCTACACAAGCCGCTCCAATAATCAAAAAGACTCCTGCCAGCACCAACATATTAACTTCCGGAGACACATTGCCCGAAGTAGTGAATACCTTTAGCACTACCCCTCCCAAGGATGCCGCCACAATTTGCGGAACACAAATTGTACCATTGAACAACCCCAGATAAGTCCCCATATGCCCACCGGTCAAAGCATTTGTCAATATAGTAAAAGGTAATGCAAGCATGGCCGCCCATGCACAACCTATCAGCACAAAAGAAGCAAATAATGCATATTGATTATGAATAAAGAAGATCGAAATAAATCCGATTCCCCCTACTACCAGACTCAATGCATAGGCAAACTTACGATTCTTGAAAGTAGGAAGAATCGCAGCCCAAATAACCGAACCGATAGCCTGAACAGCAAAAAGAATTCCCACCCAGTCACCGGCATTCTGATACTGTATGGATTGAGTATCCAGTACCATTCGGGAAACTCCACCAGTCATTGTCTCTATAATCGGCGTATCGAAAACATTCAATGCCACCGTACCATTGGTATAAGTCCACATAAACATAAAGGCTGCCCAACAGAAGAATTGCACCAATCCTACCGTCCAGAATGCCTTAGGCGCTTTAACCAATAGTTTGAACATATTGGTCTTTTCCTTCTTTTCTTCATTGGTGATGCCGTGATACTCTGCATATTCCTTCGGCGGAAATTCTTTTACTTTGATTGAAGTATAGATCACGCACAGAATAAGGATCAGTGCACCAATGTAGAAAGAATAAATCACAGAATCCGGTATAACGCCTTTCGGAGCAATATTACTGATGCCGATTGCCGCAAATAGGAAAGGGAAAAGATACCCCGCCAAACTTCCTGCATTGCAAAGAAAACTCTGAATGGAATAGGCTAACCCTTTCTGTTTCTCATTCACCATATCGCCTACCATCATCTTGAACGGCTGCATTGCCATATTGATGGAAGTATCCAGAAACATTAAAGACACCAAGCCGAATACCATAGCCGCACTTACCGTCATTCCAAAACTACCGGCATTGGGTAGGAGGCACATCACACAGACTGCAATCAGTGCCCCCACAAACAGATAAGGAATGCGCCGTCCATAGCGGGTCCAGGTGCGGTCGCTCATGGCTCCTATGATGGGTTGGACTATAATTCCTGCCAGTGGCGGAAGAATCCAAAAATAACTCAGGCTATGAGGATCGGCGCCCAAAGTAGAGAAGATGCGGCTGATATTAGCACTTTGCAGTGTATAGGTTATCTGCACGCCAAAGAATCCGAAACTGATATTCCATAGTTTCCAGAAACCTAAATCGGGTATTTTTTCATGGTATGTATGTTATTGGTTACTGTAGGGGCGGACCCATGTGTCCGCCCGATAGCGGTTGGGTGTTTTCGGGCAGACACATGGGTCTGCCCCTACAGTGATGTGTTTTCTTAAAATCGCCCTGTAGCGTCAATCATCTCCCTCATCTTGTCGTTGAACTGCTTATTCTTTATCAGTTCCTCCAAAGTGAGGTGCATGCGGTATCTCCAATAATGTCTCGGATTGGCAGGCACGTTGATTCGTTCCCCATTTACATTGGGATTGCGTATCTCCTCATCCATCGACAACCAATCTTGGAAAGAAAGGATGCAAAGCAAAGAAGGGCATTCCAAATGCTGGCGCACAATCTCCTCACAAACCCATCCCGGAGCAACGGCGGGTACTTCTTCCCAATGCCCCATCACATGGTTGTAATAACGGCAAGTCTGTTCATAATCTTCTTCCCACCAACCACGTAACGTAGACATATCATGTGTAGAGATAGTACAAACCGAGCGATAAGGATGCTCCCATGTATGTCCAAATTCATGCTTCGGATTCTTGGGCATACGTTGGATCTCCAAACTCAATATTTGCAACTGATCCATCACCCAAGGCACACAATCCGGCACCATACCCAGGTCTTCACCACATACCAACATGGAGGTAGACTGTGTGAGGATAGGCAATTTCTTCATTGCTTCCTGATACCAGAACTGATTGTGACGCTGGTAATAATAATAATTGTACAAACGGTTGAACGCCTCTTTTTCCTCCCAACTCAATACGCTGAAAATGAAATCGTTCTGAACAGCAATTCTAGGGTGATACATGGAAGGATTCTTGCGGTCGGGAACAAATAATACATTGCTGATCAGCGCATAGACTCCTTCGCGCATGTTGA
>Ga0192241_10529_pt1 | contig 17246 bp, 12 predicted proteins | sample Koala_Koa27_I3_FD_131239 | JGI IMG/M metagenome (GOLD analysis project Ga0192241, IMG submission 131239) | Enriched cells from koala feces incubated with labeled cellulose particles, San Francisco Zoo, California, United States - Koala_Koa2-7_I3 ... | reverse complement strand
ATCCGGATACTCAAAAGTACCAATCAACTGGAATGCGTTCAGGATCGGGAAGGTACGGTTCGGATTATTCCGGTCCAATCGGAACCGTAAGGGAGATGGAATCGGCGGGATTTTTTTCAACCGAATTTATCCTTATTCTTGTAAGGCGAATGAAAGGAACAACTTAAATTGATTCCGTGCCGGTGCGAAAGGAGATAAATATAGGGAAACTTAAAGAGGGGGATGAAGCGGAATTTCGGACCTTCTACACGCATTACTTTCCTTTTTTCATCTCTTTTGCCCAATCCTTTCTCGGATCGGAAGAAGATTCCCGGGATATCGTACAGGAAATATTTTTAAGCTATTGGAAGTCCAGGAACAATTTCGATGATCTGGTGGCCCTGAAAGTCTTTTTCTACCGTTCGCTGCGCAACCGCTGCCTCAATGTAATCCGTGATTCCAAAAAACATGTATCCCACTCCCTGAAAGATACCGCCGAGCTGGAGAGCCGGGAATACCTGGAAGACGCGGTGATTCGGGAAGAAATTGCCATGGTGGTCCGCAGTGAAGTGGAAAAGTTACCCCCGCAGGCCCGTAACGTGCTGCGGCTTGCCCTTCACGGTCACAGCAATCAGGAAATCGCCGAACAACTACAGATTTCCGTCAATACGGTTAAATCCCATAAACTGGCCTCTTACAGCCTGCTCAGACATAATCTGAAAAACATAAAGACTATTTTGCTCCTTTTGGCTGTTCCGTAGCCGGGCGTTCCACGGATGTCCGCTCGTTGGAACAGCGGAGGATCAAAACCTGTTAACCAAAAATTTTATAAAATGAATAAACGGATGCTATTATCGGTTTGTATCGGTTTATATACCGTATGCGTTGCCGCCCAGAATAGAAGTATTCAATTTGAAGAATCGAAACAATGGAATGTCATCGTCGAGAAAGCCCTTCAGGAGAATAAATTGATTTTTGTAGACTGCTACACCGATTGGTGCGGACCGTGCAAGATATTATCCGGGCAGGTATTTACCCGTGACAGTGTAGCGGATTTTTTTAATACCCGGTTTGTCAACGCGAAATTTGAAATGGAAAAGGATACCGATGGCAAAGCGCGGCACCAGCAATGGAACGTTAAAGGCTATCCGACCTTACTGTTTATTGATCCGCAAACGGAGCATGTGGTTCATCGGATGGTCGGTGCCGGTAAAGCCGAATGGTTGATTGCCGGTGGGCAGACGGCATTAAACCCGGCTGGAAGGTTGAACGGATTATTGGAACGCTATACCGCTGGGGAGCGGGAGCCGGCTTTTATGATCACTTACCTGCGGGCCTTACGCACCGCTTCCATGCACCAAGAGCGGACCGAAACGGCCATCGCATATCTCTCGCCGCTTCCAGTCGAACAATTTGCCCAGGCTGACCATTGGGTAATCATCCGGGAAAATATTAACGATCCGCTCGCAGAGCCGTTTCAACGGGTGATGGCCCATCGTCCGTTGTTTTACGAATTGGAAGGGTAAAACTGAAAATTTCACCGCGTCCCACCTCCAACGTAACCTTCCGAGCCACGGGAAGCGCTTCCCTCCGCTGCGAAGCAAACAAAACTATACCGGTAGTATCGGTTACGACCAGACCTTCGGAGGTAATCAGATTATTTTCACCCTGCAGCCCAATCTCCATCCCATCGACCCGCAGAGTAGCCCGTACCCCTGCAGGCTCAATGGACTCACCGGTAAAGATTTCATAAGCTTCTTCTTTCTGTCCGGATGCCCCCGGAAAAAGATAAGAAAGTCCGATCAGCAGCAGCACGCATGCGGCGGCGGTCAGTACGGTTCTCCGTGTGCGAACCTGCCGTTTTTGTTTTCGTTTATCCAGAAATTTCCGCCATTCCTCCTCGGTATCGTATTTTTCCCGTTCGGAATATAAGGAATACAGGTATTCCCCGTCGAAAAATCGCCGGGGTAGCGGCCGGCCCAGGCATGCGGCGGTTTCGTCCCGGGCCCGGTGCTGATCCGTTTCTCCGCGCATACAGCGTTCCAACCGGCGGGCCGCTTCCAGTCCCTTTCTTATCCGTTCTTCCATAATTATCTATTGTAAGGGTAATTCACAAACCACACAGAAGAGAGCTTCCGGCAATGGTTTTCGGCGGGATCGTCACCACATTTTACGCAGCTCCTCTGTCAATTTTTCGACGCCCGGAAATCCCCGAAACTGAGCGGACAACTCTTTATTTTTATCAAAGAGCAGATAAGAGGGTATCGCTTCGATTCCATATTTCCCGGACACTTGTGCCCATTGTTCTTCGGTCAGGTAGTAATGCCGGCCTCCGATTTCGGGAAGCATGAGCGACCATCGGGTTTTGGGCGACGATTCGGAGGTGATGTATACGATGACCACATCGTTGGCTTTCATTTCGGGTTTCAGGGGCCGGATCGTACGCATGGCATTGATACACGGTCCGCACCACGTAGCCCAGAAATCGACAAATACCGCCTTACCCGGATATTCGGCCAGAATAGCTTCCAGCAGGTTTTCAGCTTCGACATCCGGGGTCTCCCGGATTTCAAAAGCGTCGGAATGGATCGCCGCCTGGTAAGCCTCGCGGATTTCCCGGTCGGTCAATTCGTATACCTCCCGGTAGAAGGCGGGAAATTCCGGCAGACCGTTTTGTTGCTCCTCCGTGAGCGGTTCCATCCGCTGGGCCTGGGCGATAGCGGGAAAAACATGGGCCGCGAGCCAGGAGTATCCGGGTTTTTCTCCGGCCAGCCGGTCGGATGCCCCGGCAGCGCGCGCTTCCTCCCCCAGAGAAGGATAAGCGTAATAGAACCCATAGGAATAGATGCGGTCGGTACGGTCCGGATCGAAGCTGTGTAGCAGCGAAAAAAGTTCCGGGTGATCGGCCAGTTCCAGGTGTTCCCGTTCGGTTCCCCGATTGCGGAAGCGGAAGATCATCGGCAGTTCCGATACGGCCTGCATACCGACCACCGCGATCTGAGCCTTGGCGTACTGCTTCATCATCCGGCTCATATCAGCGTTGCGGCCGACTTCATCGCTCAGGGAACGGTACTGTTCGGCGATTCCCCGGATAAAATCTTCCGGGCTCATGGACGCGGTCAGTTCCACGGGATTGGACATCAGGAAGAAGTTGAACTGACCACCGGAAACGATCAGCCTCTGGTGAGCATGCTCCGTATTGAGTCCGGCATGATTTCCTGTGAAATAGACGTACGGTAAATCGTCGGTTCCTACGGTGTCGTTCCGCTTGAGATTCAGCGCGACCAGATCCAGGTAGATATCGACCGTTTCCCCCGGGTCGGTGGTCAGGTAGAACACCCAGCGGCTCTCGACTTTGACCATAAACGTGGTGGTGACGTACTGCCGGAACTCATACTTCAATTCGGTCAGGGAAACCGAAACGCTTTCCGCCTCTTCCATATTGCCGGAAAATGGATTGTAAACGGCTATTACGGGCGGCTCATAATTATAGCCTTCCCGTAAACCCATTATATGCAGGTTCACGGTGGTCCGGGCGATCTGAAATACGGGTTCCGGCAGTTCCCGGTCGGTATCCGGAACAAAAGAAGCGGCAGCGGCGGGCAACAACGATCGGTAACCGGCCGGCTTGCCGGTCAGGTCGATGTCCCACACCCGGAAGTTGCCTCCGGCGGGGGAAACAACCAGATCGACGGTCTGAATCTCTTCTTCAACCGGAGCGAAGCATAAACGAAGGATACCGGATTGTCCCGCCTTGAGCGGCAACTGTACGTCTACCCCTTCGCATTTTTCCAACGGTATCCGCCGGTCACCGGCCTGGATATAGGTATCGGACGATACATGGAACACCTGATTAGGATAAGGAACGGCCCGGATGTCGATCGTCAATCGGGTATCCGTGCGGGAGAGGGCCTCGATTTTCAGGTTGCGGGTGTTGGTTAATCCCGTAACGGGAGGCTGGGCCGTGGCCGTAACGGTTAAAAAAAGCAGCAAAAGCGGCAGTAACAAATTTCTCATGTGCAGTGATTTTAAATACCGGAACGGATCGGCGGGACATTCGTTCCGGCAGAAACAGGTGTTTAGAAGGACATTTGCTTCCATTCGAAATCGACGATCTGTCCGGATATATTCCGGTAACTCTCGACCAGGGTCAAATCGCCGGTGGCGTTGTTGATCGAATAGATGTATACCGAACCGGAACCGGCGGCGCGTGAACCGGTGCTCACGCCTACATACAAGTAGGTCGATCGCTGATCGATTTCAATGTAGTCGATCGTTTCACCCGCGGGAATATCCAATTCGGTTGTGCCGAACAGCTGGTTGGCTTCGGCCCCGAAGGCGTGGATCCGGTTGCCTTCGGCGGCCAGGAGAATCGTACCGTTGGCCGTAAAAGTAAATTTATCCGCCTGGTCCAATTCGGGATGAACGGAAAGATCGCTCACAAATACGGGAGAAAAAGAGGTACCTCCCAGCATGGCTCCGTAAAGGAACTTTTTCCCTGCGTTATCTTTTAGAATACAACGGTAAGGATGGTTCCCGCCGACATTGTCTTCATCCAGGTTGAGGGCGAAAATCATTTCCATGCCGGTACTCAATCCCGGATTGAACGGCGCGTCCGTGAAATCTCCGGGTTCGTAAAAGCTCACTACCGGCGGGGAACCTGTCGAGAATGACACAAACCGTTGGTTCAGGTTGCAGTATCCGTGGATCAGAGAGATGGAGTTATAAGCCAGGTACGGAAACAGATCGTACTCGAAGGAAGCGGTTCCGGCCAACTCAAAAAGCGGGTATTGTTTGTCCAGCAACCGGAAATGAAAACGGCCGTCGTTATTGAGCAACTCGTACAATCCGAAGGCAGGAGTGAAAATTTGCAAAGGTCGGATTTTTTCGGGACGAATGACGAACATCTCTCCCATATCGAAAATATGGGTGAACATTAAAGGCTCGCAGACCACGCCTCCGGTCTCATCGTCGCAGAGAATAAAAATGGTGTGCTCGTGATTGGTAAGGCTGATCCACGTATTCCGGTTCACCCCGGAGGAGGTAATGGATATGGGATTCTTACCTGCCGGCCGGCCGTTGCGGCTCAAATAGACATCCGTAGACACCTGGCCGAAAGAATTGATGAAACTCACCTGGGCATACCCCTCCACATTGCTGAGCACCAGCATTCCGGTAGCCGTATTGTTGGTGACACGCAGCGCGGTGGAAATGCTGTATTTCCGTCCGTCTATCCGGTCGGTGAGAAAACAGTACAATTGGTAATTGCCCAGCGCCTGGTCAACCGTGAGACTCAGCTGGGGTTCCCGGCCGAGGGTATCGGGAATGTATTCCACCCCCATGCCGTCAATCCCTTCCAGCATCCACAGGTAGTCGAAATCGGTGATCGTACGCGGAGCGGGAAACGACCATTCGGGTGAAATTTCCAGTCGCTCCAATTGTTCCACCTCGTATTGTTCGGGCAGCTCGGGCAGCGTGATTTCCAGCAGTTCCGAATAATCGTAATGGCCCTTTTCTTCCGTACAGCCGACCAGCACGGCCGCGGCGGCCAGTACGGTCCAAAAATAGTTTATCTTCATAGCGATCTGTTTTTATCTCCAGGGTATAATTCTGTTACCGTTCTCATCGTAGACTTCGTTTTCTCCGAACCAGACATTCATGTACGATCCCCGCACCGACCAGAGGTAACTGTCGCTCCGGTACTGTTCTTCGGTATCGGGGAAATAGACTTCCAGCACCTCTTCGATGGTCCGTTGTTTCACTGCCGAATAAGGACCGAAATGAATGAAAGCGGTGGAGGAAGAAGTATCCCCCAGTAGGAGGGACGCACAGCCATATTGCTGATGTGAAGCCGGATGTGATTGCGTCCGGGCAATTTGAGCGTAAAATCGCCGTTCTCCCGGAGATAAATCCCCAGTTTTTTCTCCCGGGTATCCAACTCCCCGGAATAGAGAAATTTAACGGGGATTACCGTTTGGAAAGCCCCTGCCGGCAGGGTGACACTGGCCGGAAGCGGTTCGAAATGGATACCCGGCTGAGCGGCATTTTCACCGGCTGCCAGGGCGCTGTCCAGTTCGAGGGCCACCTGACGGTCGTAGGATGCCGGAGTTCCTAACAGGCTGACATTCAGCTCCACGGTTTTTTCGGCGGCAGTCGGTTCGCCGCGGGTATAGAAGGTATAAATGAGGCTGTCGGGTACGGTTTCCCATTTGGCCCCCAACTCGAAATAGACGGAGGCTTCCCCTTCATAAGGATCCACCCCGGTTTTTTTACAGGCGTGCAGTCCGCCCAGAGTTACGGTCAGCAGCAGCACGGCCAGCGGCCGTAGTTTTATCGTTTTAATTTTCATAGGAATGTTTTTTACGGGATCAAGATGCTTTGGATTCCTGTTCTTTGGGAGTAACATTTCCGAATTCCAGTTCGCTGTCCGGATATTCCAGATCGAACAGCACGGTATGATTGCGGTTTGGACTTACCAGTAATTGGGCTTTTCCCGTTCTTTTGTAATAGTAATAAGCCTGGCCTTCACCCAGGAACTCCCGCATGTATTCCACTTCGATCTCCTCTGCCAGGTCATGGTTTTCGTGGCTGTATTCGATGCCTTCCCACCCGCGGTGTGCTCGCAGGGTATTGAGGTAGCCGAAATCGTTCTCCGCTTCGGCGGCAATGAGATACATCTCACTGACCCGCAATACGGGCATGGCGCTGCCGCCGTGATAAAACCGGTTAAACTGGTTGCCGGAAAAGAGGTAAATGGCCCGCCAATCGCGGGAAATAGCCGCGTCCCGGTCGAAAATGGAACTGCGGTACAAAACCAACTTGTTATTGGTGGTCTCCGCCGTACTTTCTTTTTCGTAATATTTAATGGCGATCTCCTTCTCCAAATCCCGCTTATATAGTTGGAACATGGCCTCTTTCATCAACCAATAGCCCATACTTCCGGTTTCTCCGGAATCGATCAGCGGGAATTTCCCGGAATCGATCACTTCCCGCGCGTAACGGGCCGCTTCCGCGGAATTGCCCACATGATGGTAAGCGCGGGCTATGGCCGCAGTGGCCGCGTAATAATTTATCCGGTAATTGCGGTACAGGAAGAATCCCAGGTTTTCATAATCGTCGCCCGAAAGGGTAATACCCGTGCTGGAAGTCGAAGTGACAAAGGCGTTATGTTCCCAATCCTCTTTCAGAATGGGATCGGACTCCCTCAGCACCGCCCTTCCGGCTTCCAGGTCTTCAATCGCCATCCGGATGGCATCGGACAGGGTTTGCGCCGGCTGGGCAGTTACCCCGGCCTGCCGGTAGTAGGGTACGGATGGCCGGCCGAGATTGTCGGTCGTCGAAACCGGCCCCCACATGCGGATCAGATCGAGGTGCAGGAAGCCGCGTAAAGCCAGCGCTTCCCCTTTCAGCAGTTCGAAAACGCCGGGGGAAAAGATCGACCGATCCGCTTTTTCGAGGTATTCCAGCAGTTCGTTCAAATTCAGAATACAACTGTAATGTTTGGACCACATGCTGGCAAATCCGGAACGCAGGGTCGCCGATTCCATATCCATATTTAACATAAAGGTGGAAGATACTCCGCAGGATTGCACCAATCCCCCGAAACAATCCATCAGGCAGGTTTCAAACGCGCCGTACATCTCTTTCTGGTTCATCACCGTGTAGACACCCATCAGCGCGTCCCGAAACCCGGCTTCGGTCGAAAACAAATCGTCGGCCCTCACTTCGGATTTCGGAGAAACGTCCAACCAATCCTGACAGCCGGTAAACAACAGGGATAAAAGGAATAAATACGTATAAATAAATCTGTTTTTCATGATCGCGGTTTTTAAAAAGTGATTTGCACGCCCAAAGAGAAATTCCGGGAATAGGGATAGGTGATTCCGCGTTCGGTTTTGACCGTAGAGGCGTGGAACAGGTCTTCGATGCTGAAATTCAGGCGCAGGCTGCCGATCGGCGATTGTTCGATCCACGGGCCGCGTATGTCATAGGTCGCCGTAATGGCCTGCAGTTCGAGAAAACTTCTTTTTTCCACAAATCGGGAAGTCGGCCGGGTGGCCCGATCCGTATTGGCCGGTCCCTGACCGGCGACAGTAGTCACTCCGGTAAACCGCGCCACATCGCCCGGCTGGGTCCAACGGTCCGATCCGACCCGGCGGTCGACATTGTAGCGCAGGTCGGCATCTTCCACTTTATCGACCAGCGTCTGATTGTAGTAATATCCGCCGTAGCTGTACCCGAAATTCGCCGTGATCAGCAACGTTTTCCAGTAAACAGACAAACCGAAGGAACCGTAGAATTTCGGATCGGTGGAACCGGCGTAGATATTGTTCACGGAACTCCAGTCGGTGGTATAAGTACCGTCCTTCTGATTGACGAAAAATTCCCGGCCCGTTGCCGGATCGACCCCCAACGATTGGTTGACGTAAATTCCGTTGATCGAGCGGCCTTCGATGTAATTGACGCGCGGTTTATTGTATTTGTTTCCGTCGCTGTCCGCGATGGCATTACCGTCCAGTCCCGCGTTGACCTCTTCGTTATACGCCCTCAGGGAATTGGAAATTTCTTTCAACGTGTTCTTATTACGCATCAGCTGTCCGAACAGGGCCACGGTCAGTTGCCGGGCGGGAATTTTTACGACCTCCGCCCGCGCGTACAGTTCGAAACCTTTATTTTCCACCTTCCCCAGATTAGCCGTATACTGGGTATTTCCCGTAGAAGGGGCCACGGAAATGCTGGTGATCATATCGTTGGTGGTTTTGACGTAATAATCGAACGTCAGATTCAGCCGGTTGTCGAAGAAGGCCAGGTCGGCCCCGGCATTCAGGCCCAGGGTTTTCTGCCAACCCAGTTCGGGATTCCCCAGCGATTTGAGGAAAGCGCCCTGATTGTACAAATAGCGGGTTCCGGTGAGGTAATAGTAGGTAGCCAGGGCCTGCGAGGGGTCGTAGTCCACCGACCCGGTTTCTCCAACCGACCCCCTGATCTTCAGGTAATTGATTCGGTCGGAATTACGCAGAAAATTCTCGTTATGAATGTTCCATCCCAGTCCCGCAGACCAGAACGGCGCCCATTTCCGGTCGGCTCCGAACGAGGACTGGGCATCGTACCGGAAGGAAAAATCGGCCATGTAGCGCTCGTTATAGATGTAGTTCAGGTTGGCCAGCAGGCCAAGCATCCGGGTCGTGTAGTTGCTGCTCGAAGGCGAACCGTCTTTGAGGTATTGCAGCGCGAAACCGATGTCGTCGAGATTTTCATTCGGGAAACCCTCCGCCTCCACCGTCGAGGAGTCGTATTTGCTCTCCTGGATGTTATACCCCGCGCGGGCGGTAAGCACATGCCGATCGAACGAGCGCTGATACGAAGCCACCAGGCTCCCTTCGTAACTGGCGTTGGCCGTATTGGTTTTTTTTTGTAAGTTCCCCTGCGGTCGAAATTATTGCCCGAATAGAGAGCGAAATCGGTGTGGGCGGCGGGTTTGAAGAGGTTATAAGCCGAATGGTAATCCCGCACGGAGAGGTTTCCGGTAATCATCAAACCCTCGGTTACGTCCCAAATCACGCTGAAGTTATTGGTAAAATAAGCGGTCCGCGTATCGTCCCGGGTATGGAGCGTAGCGTTGTAGAGCGGATTATAGATGTAATTGGTCGACGGAGCGCGGGTATCCACTTCCAGCAGGGAGATCGGTCTGCCCAGATCGTCCTCCGGACGCAGGTAGGGATTGAGCAGGGTATATTGCCGAAAACTGCCGTAGGGGGAGTTCCGCGCGTCGATCACATTGTAGGACATTTCATTGGAAAACCGGAAATTCCGGTAGTTGTAGATCAACTTCATACCGATGTTCTTCCGCTCCCGGAAAGATTCCTTCATCACTCCCGGATTGTTTTCGTAACTTCCGTTTACCTGGTAACGGAAAACCGGGTCTCCCCCTTCGATATTGATCCGGTGGCGGTGTCCGGTGGCCAGCGAATGGAGCGGCTTATTGAGCCAATAGGTATCGATGCCCTGAAGCAGGTATCCCTGCCGCCTGGACAGCATCGCGTAAGCGCGTTCGGTATTCTCCAGGTAATTGTTATTGTTTGTATGGTAGGTTTCAAAATAACTGTACATGCCGGTACGGACTTCCAGATCGAGTTTCTCGCAGGCGTTCATCAGGTTGTAATCCGACAGGTCGGCCGCTTCGAAACTCAAATCCACGTTATAGCGGATCGACAATTTACCGGCCTTGGGAGCCACCGTAGTGATTACGACCACTCCGTTAGCCGCGCGGGATCCGTAAATGGCCGTCGCGGAGGCGTCTTTGAGGATCGTTACCGACTGAACTTTGTAAATATCCATATCGAATACCGTTTCAGCGTCCACACTAAAGCCGTCCACGATAAACAGGGGCTGATTGGGATTGGTCTCGTATTCCTCCTGGAAATTAATGGCCGTTTGGCCGCGGATCGTAAAGTCGGGAATGACATTGGGATTCGAGCCGGCCGAGATATTTTCCGTCATGCGGAACGAGGGATCCAGACTGGACAACGATTTGAGCACGTTGCTGTTGCCTGCCGTCATCAACTGCTCGGCATTATACGTTCGGGCCGATCCGGTATAAGCGGTCTGCGACTGGGTGTAATAGCCGGTAATCACTACATTTTCCAGCTGGTTCTCGTCCTCGTGAAGTACAATGTCCAGTACGCTTTGTGAGCCGATCTCCACCGTACGGGTAATCATGCCCAAAAAACTGACTTGCAGCGCTCTGGCATCGGCGGGAAGAGCCAGGAAAAAACGTCCCTGCGCGTCGGAACTGGTTCCGCTGTTAGTGCCGGAGATGATGACGGCCGCTCCGACCAGCGGTTTCCCTTCGCTGTCCCGCACCGTTCCGGAAACGGTTCGTTGCCGTTGGTCCGCTGCGGCGTTCGGGCGGGGTTTTGCCGAAACTACAATGGTTCCGTTCTCGATGACATAACGCAGCCCATGCGGATCGAGCAATCCGGCAAGCACCCGGCCTACCGGCTGGTTATCGCAGTCCACACGGGTACGGATTCCGCGGACCAGATCGGCGTTGTAAAAAACTTTCAGTCCGCTCTTTTCACCCACCTGCTGCAGGATGGCAGACAATTCGCTGTTTTCCATTTTCAGGGAAATCCGGGTATCCGGCGTTTGCCGGGCAAACCCTTCGGTTGCCAGGAAAGTGGAAAAGAAAACAGCCAACAGGGTGAAAACACATTTACATAAGTAAAATTTCTTCATTCTGTAACTCTTTAAAGATTAATTCATAGAAATTTGTGGTTATTCAATCATTTCTCACAGACCGTAGCCTGACAGTGCGCCCTGCCCAGGAAGTCAATGCGTGGGTATAGCAGGCGTTCCAGCATAGGAACAGGGGAAGTTCTTCTCGCACCATGTCAACACCGGATCTCGTCGTGTTTTTTATTAGAAACACATCAACGAAAAAAAAGGGTGGGTCGAAGAATTACATATTCCGAATTCAAGAGAATGTCCCCCCCCTGTGGCAGGGAATAACTTAAAAGTAAAACGGAATAGAAAGCAAAGAGACAGAAAGGAATAGGGGGCCGTCACCAGACAACAGCTCCCAGGGGAATGGAAGAAAACAGACCGCCATAAAAAACCCGGTCAGTAAGGAAAATCTTACTGACCGGGTACTCTCGTCGGGGTGACTGGACTCGAACCAGCGACCTTTGGTCCCCCAGACCAACATTCTAACCGGACTGAACTACACCCCGATGGTTAACGAGCATGCAAATATAACCTCTTTTGGGTAATTCACAAAATATGAATTTAAAATTGCGCCGTTACGGGATGTAGAAGTTAGACGATCCCGGACCGAGCGGGATGCCGAGGTAAATCCAGGCGATCAACAGCACCATCCATACGACCATGAACGTCAACGAATAGGGCAGCATGGTGGAGATCAGCGTACCGATACCCGCTTTTTTATCGTATTTCTCGAAATAAACGATAATCAGGGCGAAGAAGCTCATCATCGGCGAAATAATATTGGTCACACTGTCCCCGATCCGGTAAACGGTCTGCGATAATTCGGGAGAATAGCCCATCAGCATAAACATAGGCACGAAAACGGGAGCCAGAATGGCCCATTTGGCCGAGGCGCTTCCCATAAACATATTTAAAAATCCGGCGAACAGCACGAACAGGATTAGCAGCGGGATCATGCCGATATTCATACTTTCCAATCCGTGAGCCCCCTCGATAGCCAACACCAGTCCGAGGTTACTCCATTTGAACCAGGCAACGAATTGGGCGGCAAAGAATACAAGAACCAGGAAGGATACCAACGATTTGAAGCTGGCCGTCATTCCCTTGACCACATCGGCATCCGACCGGAACTTTTTCGTGATCACTCCGTATACGATGCCGATCGTGGCCGAGACCAGAAACAATACTCCGATGAATCCTCGCAATAGCGGCGATTGAAGAATGGAATTCCCCGGCCCCCTTAAAAATCCGTTAGCCGGAATCAATCCCCAGGCAAAGAAGACGAACCACGCCAGGAGGATAATTCCCGCCCACCGAAGCGCTTTCTTTTCGAGGGCTCCGAGTTGCTCGATCGGTTCGGGTTCCAGCTCCCCCGTATAGGTTCCCAAACGGGGTTCGACGATTTTATTGGTCACCCACGTACCGGTCAGGGCGATCATAACAGAAGAGACGGCCATAAAGAAATAGTTGGCCGTAGGCAGTACATAATAATTCGGATCGACGATCTGGGCCGCTTCGGTCGATAAACCGGCTAATAGGGGATCGATCGTCCCGATGATAATATTGGCGCTGAAGCCGCCGCTTACTCCGGCAAATGCCGCTGCCATACCCGCGATCGGATGGCGTCCCACGGAATGAAAAATCACACCGGCAATCGGTATGATCAAAATGTACCCCAGGTCGGAAGCTACATTGGACAGGATGCCGACAAAGACGATGATGAAGGTCAGCATCGATTTGGGCGCCTTAAGAACCAACATCCGGACGGCGGCGCTGATCAGCCCGCTGCTCTCCATGATTCCGATCCCCAACATCGCCACCATCACGATGCCCAACGGCGCGAAACCGGTATAATTATCGACCATCTCCAGGAGAATCCGGTGGAACCCCTCTTTGGAAAGAAGGTTGACAATAGCGATGGATTCCCCGGTAGCCGGATGTACGGCGCTCCACCCCAGTGTGTAGCCGATCCAGGACAATGCTAAAACCAGCAAAGCCAGAATGCCGAACAGGGAAGCCGGATGGGGTAAAGCGTTGCCTACCCGTTCTACAAAATTCAAAAACCGCCCGCCTTTACGGGCTTTAACCGCCGGTGCCGCCATACGAAAAACTTTTTATTTTAAACGCAGGCCAAGATAACGCAAAACCCCCGGAGTTACAAGCTCCGGGGGTGGTTCCCTTTGATTTTAGGAACCTGAATTTTGTCGATCCGGCTATTTTGTCGATCCCCGTTTAGTCGGTGATCCGGATAACGGGTGCGCTGCCGTTTTGTTTGCTCAGCTCGACTACATTTCCGGGTGTGTGCAAGCGAAAACGCACTTCCCATTCTTCCGGCCAGGCCGGAAGGTAATGCAGCCGGCCGTCTACTTCCTGCAAAGCCATTTCCTGCAAGGCGATAGCGCCGCTTCCGCCCCAGTTGTGGTCGGGTGTCCAGTCGAAACCGGGGCCCCAGAAGGCGGGAAAACGCCGGGGACTATTGCCGAGTTTCTTCAAAATCAACCGCCTGGACTCGTCGGTTAAACCCAGGCAGGCGGCCCAGATCACATCCTGTTTCCAGCCCATGTGGTGCCGGAATTCGAGCGCATCCGGATCGTATTTGTAGGTATTGACCGCAATGTCCAGGTCCGGACGCCCTACTCCGTACTGTCTCTACGGGAAGACCGGATATAATTGCGGCACCTCTGTGTTATTGATCCGCTCCCAAAGTTTGGCCGGAGCGATGACCGGATGTCCGTCGATTTCGCGGAAAGAAATATCGGGCAGAGATTCCCGGAATTTCTCCCAACGTTCCCGTTTTTCGGCGGGAAGCACACGCTCCTCTAATCGGAGGAGCTGATCGGTAACTACTTGTAAACCGGCGATGGTCGATGTCGCATCATAAGCCATTTTATAGGTTTCGCAGGCCGAACCGGGGTACAGGACCAACTTCCCCTCTCCGTTCAGTTCTTTGATACCGCGCTGCCGGGCCAGGTAACGGTAATGTTGGTCAAAGAAATCCAGACAACTCTCGATCATCGGCACATAGCGGGATATATCCGCACCGGTATACCTGCGCACTTCGAGGATCATCAGGCAGAATTCCAATGAAGTATCCCATTGATATTCGAGCCAGGCGTTGTACTCCATGCCCGGATCGTATCCTTCGCGGCGTTTCCAGCCGTATTCGCTGGGATTGGGCAGTCCGTAGTTTTCGAGTTGTTCGGTAAAAGAGGCTCCCCCGTGGCCCCAATAAACTTCACTCCGTAATTCGGCATTTCCGAGCGAACGGTTATAAAATTCGAACTGCGGGGTCATCATTTCGAAATCTCCGCTTTTGAGCATCGGGAAGTAAACGAGCCGTTGGTTTTGTGCGGTGTGTGTACCACCGCCCCAGTTCCGGAAATCCGGAGTATAAGCATATTCTTCTTTGGTAAAAACCGGATCGTAAGTAAACAGACCGCCATTAAATTTGGTCGGCCACTCCCCGAAGGCATTGCATCCGAGCATGTACCGGAACAACTGATAATTTCGCCCGATCTTCCATCCCTCGCTTTGCGGATCGTTTTCATTGATCACGATGTAGCTGCGTTCCCAATATTGGTTCCACCAAGCACGGGTTTGTTTGCGGGCATCGCGGGATTTTTCGGATGCCGCCTTTATCGCCTGTAATCCGTCCATCCACTCTTGGGCTGTTTCGGTTTGTTCTACATGGAGATAGATTTGGGCGGAATGTCTGGTGGCCGGGCGTTTGCTTTGGAGGAACCAGCCTTTGTAATCCGTATTCAGGTATTCGCCTTGGTAGGTTCCGGCGGGGATCATGTTCCGGCCTGTCAGCAGACCTCCGGACGTGCGGTGTGCCAGGGGATTCATCATTCGGTCTTTCACATTGTCCATTCCCTGCTGGGCCACCGTTACTTCGAAGAGCGTTTCTGTCGGGTTGCGGTGATAGAACAGTACCTCTTCTCCTTCGAAGCGTATTGTGTCGGCTTTGGTCTGCAGGTCTTTGGGAGCGGCCCATTTGTACGAATTCTGGTTACTTTCCAGGCCGCGCAGGTCGCGGTCGCGGTATCGCCAGCTTTCATAGGCTATCTCCGCGGTCACCGCCTGTTTGGCATCGATTTCCAGGTGAACGACCGGACGAAAAACATCCACCCACAGGTCGATACCGACCGCGTTGCGGCCCTCCCCGGCTTCTATGCGGACATAGCCGTCCCGTAGTTTGAGTTCCTGTCGGAAGTTTGTTTCGGTGAGCAGGTTTGGGGTTAGTTTTACCCGGACACGGCCCAGTTTGAGCATGGTGTTGTTTTCGTCGAACGTTCCGCTTCGGGAGACGTAGAATAATAAGTCTCCGTCTTCGACCCATACATTCAGGCCGATATCGCCGCCGCCGCACGGCATGGACTCACTGGAATTTTGGCTTTGTGTGTTCCACACCACATTGTACTGGTCGACATAGCTCTGTCCACTGACATGTGTGCCGAAAAGAAGGGCACTGCACAATAAATAAAAAAATTTTCTCATAGCAAATGGTCATGCGAAACAAAGTTTCGCTCAAAAGTTTTGATGGAACTTTTTTCAACCGACGCCAAACCGAGAGCGAAGTGGAAGCTTGTTTCCAAATTTCGCCGAGGTGCGAAGGAGGAGCCCCGAAGGGGAACCTTAAAGTTCCGATTTGGGCGACTTTCTAAAAGTCGCAGTTCAGAATGGTGACCCGGCAGGGCGCGGGAGGCCAATCGTCAAAAGCGATTTGCATGCAAATCGCCGCGGGCCAATAAATCCGAGCGAGGCACGAGCGAGCCTAAAGTATTTTCAACGGGCGGTATGCCCGATAGAATTAATTTACGGTTGCTTACCGGAATCCGTATAAGCAGATTTCACTTTGCGCCCCTCTGCGGGGCGAGGCTTCTACTTTCTTTTGTCTTGAAACAAAAGAAAGTAGCAAAGAAAAATCAAGAACCGACGCCAAACCGAGCGGCATCAAGCTTGCTTGAATGCCCGAGGTGCGAAGGAGGAAGCGAAGCGCAATTTTACTCCGGTCACCCCAACGCCCTCGTCGCCTAGGGCGACGTCGGTTAAACAAGGGGTTCCCTGCATAAAATTCGGGACTTTGCGCACTAGCCGTGCGTATCACTTAGCGGCCTGCGGCCGCTTGAGCCGACAGGCGGCTCATGTACTATTTTAAACCACCAATAAAACATCCTTACGGTAGTATCGGCCATTGGCCGATACATGATGAAATGGCTTACAGTCTTATCCTTCAACCGCATCCTATCTCGAAATCACCGTCACCGGGCCCATGAGACCGGACGGGATGAGGTCTTCTTTAAATTTATGCGGTGAATTGTGATACATCCCTTCACCGGATACTTCGCCGGTTTTTATGCCGTTCAGGTAATTCGACCATACATTTGTCACCTCGATACGAAGCGTGTTCCGGCCTTTCTTTAAGGCGTCGGAAATGTTTACCCGGTAAGGCGGTGTCCAGACAATTCCGCACGACTGATCGTTCACGAATACTTCGGCCATTACTCCTACCCGGCCCAAATCCAGGTAATGCTGTCCTTTGACTGAGCCCCGCCATTGGAACTCGGTTTCATAAACCGCTCGGCCGGAATAATATTTCCAGTCGGGGAGTTCCGCCCAGTCTTTTAATTCTTCCCAATGCTGCGTTCCCTCTTTTCCCTCGACTGTTATCTGCCACGGTTCCAATCGGTTCAGTTCTTTCACACTGCCGGTGGCATGAATCGGTAATAGAACCGGATCGGGCTGCATTTCGATAAACAGCGATCCGCTGGCCGGGATAACGATCTGCATTTCCGTACGTCCATCTTTAATAGTGCTGTATACCGTGGATTTCTCACCGGTCACCGGGTCCCAGATCACCGGAAACTTGTCCATGCCCCGTAAAGATACGGTAAGGGATCGGTTTTCTTCCTGTTGATTGGAAATAAAATAGAGATCGGACATTTCCGTGGCCCGGTGGTTCCAGGCGATGTCCGGGGCATAGACCCCGTTTTCCGAAACTACGAAATCACGTTCCAGTCCATATTTTTCGAAAGAAG
>Ga0192241_10528_pt1:7500-17255 | contig 17255 bp, 15 predicted proteins | sample Koala_Koa27_I3_FD_131239 | JGI IMG/M metagenome (GOLD analysis project Ga0192241, IMG submission 131239) | Enriched cells from koala feces incubated with labeled cellulose particles, San Francisco Zoo, California, United States - Koala_Koa2-7_I3 ... | reverse complement strand
ATGGAACACATTCTGAAAAGATTAGAATCGGTTTTTGGGGGTTCATCCGCCATGAAGACATCAATCGTCAAATTATTGAAAAAATAAGTAAAGATTCTCGTTTTGAACTCCACTACTATGGTAGAGAGCAAAATATTGCAAAGAGCCTAAAAAATTACACGGAAGAACTTCAAGCCGATAATATTTTCTTTCATGGAGAGTATCGCCCCGAGGAAAGATACGAATTTATTCGTAATATCGATATTATACATAACATATACTACGACAATAACATGATGCTTGCTATGGGTAATAAATATTATGATGGGATAATATTTTATCTACCGCAGCTGTGCTTTACGGGATCATTTATGGGAAGAATGGCTAAAAAAGCAGCAATTGGACTAGAATGTGATCCTGCTAACCATAATTTTACCAATGAAATAAATAATTACTATACTAGCATTAGTCAAGAAATATTTCGTATCAACTGCGATATAGAGGTAAATCGGGTAATTGATGAATATAAAAAAAGTGTACAATTACTGAATACAGCATTAACGGAAGACTCTTATGAATAAAAATATCATATTATTAGCCTTATTTATGATAATGACAATAGATTCTTCTTTTTGGTTAATATCTAAAACAACTGGAACATCAAGAATTGTATTAACTGCTATAGTTATTATAATTTTATTGATTTTTTCTGTAGCGAGAATCAATAAAAAAAATACCATTTTTTGTATACTATTATGTACGTGCGCGATAGCTTCTGGCGCGCTCTTTGGCAACTTAAAACAAACTATGATTTTTATGACCTGTTTAGTTGCAGGATATTTATTTACCTGCTTCGTAGACAGGAATAGGATGGAACATTTATATATCGATATTATCTACTTTATTGCCTGCTTCTCATTAATTACATGGGGAATTAACCTTTCATTTCCCAAATTAATAACAATATTTCCGTTTATTATTAATCGTGAAGGAATTTCTTTCTACAATGCATTTTTTTCAGTTTTAAATGACAATACATATGTCTGTAGAAACTACGGCCCTTTTTGGGAACCCGGTGCTTTTTCAATATTTTTAAACATAGGAATCTATTTAATGCTATTTAAAGAACAAAATTTTAATTATAAAAAAATATTTGTACTAACAGCAACTATTTTATCTACCTTATCCACATTGGGGATAATTTGTAATATCATACTATTCATTGCATTTTATCCAGAGTCATTAAAGAAAATGAATATAAAGATACGAATTCTTTTTTGGATAGTAATTATAATAGGCTTAGGATATTGTATATTTATTAATGATAGACTTATTTTTCACGTTTTTGAAAAGCTTAAGTTTAGTGATATAAATACAGCAAATGCCTCCACTAAGGTTAGATTATTAGCCTTGATTGAACCAATGAAAGAAATTATTAAATCGCCATTATATGGGATAGGAATGGCTGATTTTTTGATCTTACAAGAGGAAAAATGTCATAATATGGCTACTTTTACACAAATTAACTGGATATGCGTATATGGAATTCCATTTGGAATATGTCTTGTATACGGAGAAATCAGATATTTTATGCTAAAAAAGGGAGGTACTATGACAACCTTTTTGTTAATTCTATTTAGTATCTTACTTTTTTCTACAGAGAATTTTTTGATGATAACTTTTATATATACGCTTGTATTCTATGGGCTAAAGCCACGGACGGAATAAATGGTATTTTGAACGGAGATAAAATATGCGTATACTTTTTATAGTTACAGAGTCTGAATCAGCTAATGGCATATGTACACTTGTTGTAATGAAAGAAATGATAAAACAAGGGTATGAGGTATATTGTATTACTAACCATGAATTTCGTGGCAGGCATCAATACGACATTGACGGGATTTACTATTATACAGTGACACCAAGGCTTGTATATAGGATATCATCCTTCCTTATTCATGCACAAATTAACAACATAATGCGAATATTTATCACAAAAACTAACTGGCTAATCAACAAACTGAAATTGATGATTAGCATTTTCACGTGGCCTTGGGTATCACCACTATATACGTACAGGATTTATATTTTAGCAAAGAGGTTATGCAAAAAAAACAACATTGATATAATAGTTCCAATATATACACAAATAGACACTTTAATTGCAGCTTATTTTATCAAAAAAAAACAACCATTGATTTACTACATCCCATACTTCCTGGATTCCCTATCAGGTGGATATGGGCCAAGATATTTTTCCTCTCGTATGATAATAAAAAGAGGTTTGTTCTGGGAACAAATTCTCCTTGCTAATGCCAATATGATAATCGCAATGGAATCAAGCCGTTGCCACCATGAAAAATACAGCTCTGGTAAAAAGTATTATAAAAATTTTACATTCCTTGATTTGCCATTGCTAACAATAATGCCTGAAAAGCCAAAAAGAAATACTCCTGACAATAACGTAACTAAAATATTATACGCGGGTTCTCTTCCCAACGGCGTAAGATCTCCAGAGTTTTTTCTTAAAGTATTTGCGTGTCTCAATGAAAGTAGCTATCAATTGATATTTATTGGGACTAAAGAGTGTGCGATATTAAACGAATACGCAAGACAAGATCAAAGAGTAAAAATTATTGGACGATGTCCACATCATGAAGTAATTGAGTATGAAAAAGATGCAGACATTTTTTTGAATATAGGAAATACAATTTCATCAATGACACCTTCAAAAATATTTGAATATATGTCACTGGGCAAACCTATTATATCCACGACTCCAATAAAAGAAGATCCTTCTTTAGCCTATTTTAGAAAATATCCGCTATCTCTTATTTTAGAAGAGTCTTCAAATATAAAAGAATCTGCACATAATGTCCATAAGTTTATTGAAGGCAATAAGGGATCCGACGTTCCATATGAGCAATTACGTACAGAGTTTTATGTAAATACTGCGGAAGCATTTTTTCATACACTTAGTAACTTTGAGAGGTAATAATATGACCGTTCTAGAAATAAATTCATGTAACTATGGCAGCACAGGAAATATTATGTTAGGAATTGCAGCCTTGGCACGAGCGCATGGTATAACGTGCTACACATCATGCCCGGACGGCAGATCCACAAGAAAAAAACAATTGACGGATCATATTTTTATTGGCAATCGTTTTAGCCGAAACTTACATATAAAACTCGCCGAATTAACAGGCAAAAATGGTTGTTACTCCTTTATTGACACAATATGTTTTTTAAGAAAAATCGATAAAATAAAGCCAAATATCATTCATTTGCATAATCTACATAATTGTTACATTAATCTACAGATGCTTTTTAACTATATAAAAAGTAAAAAAATACCTGTAGTATGGACACTACACGACTGTTGGGCATTCACCGGTCAATGTCCTTACTTTACCATAGTAAAATGCAATAAATGGAGGACTGAATGTTATGATTGCCCGCAATATCGACAATATCCCAAAAGCTATGTCGACCGTACAAAAATCATGTATAACCTAAAAAAAGAATGGTTCACCGGCGTTCAAAACATGACTATTGTTACTCCTTCGCAATGGCTTGCTGAACTGGTTGAGCAGTCGTTTCTAAAGAATTATCAGGTCAAAGTAATTAATAATGGTATTAATTTAAATGTATTCAAACCAACAAAAAATAATTTTAGAGAGGCACATAGCATCGGTAAAGACGAATATATGCTTCTCGGTGTTGCTTTCGGTTGGGACAGACGAAAAGGACTTGATGTATTTATTGAACTCTCAAAACGTTTACCCAAGCAATATAAGATAGTTCTCGTAGGAACAGACGTTAATGTGGACAAACGTTTACCGTGGAATATTACTTCCATTCACCGTACGCAGAATCAAAAAGAACTTGCTAAAATATATACAGCGGCAGATTTGTTTGTGAATCCAACGAGAGAAGAAAATTTTCCGACGGTTAATATGGAAGCTCTTGCTTGCGGAACTCCTATTATAACATTCAATACAGGTGGAAGTTCGGAAATTATCAACGAAACATGCGGCCATGTCGTTGTTTCTGGTGATATCGATGCAATGGAAAAAGAAATCTACGGTATATGCAATCAACATTTCTTTAACAGTGAAGCGTGTTTAAAGCATGCAAATAATTATTGGGAAAACGACAGATTTGCTGAGTATATAGATCTGTATAAAAACAATGATTTGTAACGTTTAACTATATGACATTGCCGTATTGGCAGCCGCACAACATTATTATATCTCCGTAGTTTAGGTGATATGTTATTATTGTTAGCTTTGTGTGAATTTTTAGTTAGGAGCTTATCACAATGAGCCGCACATCAAACACCGTTAAGAACATAAAGTTTGCCCTGGCAGGTCAAATGCTGGGGATTCTTATCAGCCTTGTTTCCCGCAAGGTTTTTGTAATGTTTCTCTCCGCCGAATATCTTGGGCTGAATGGACTATTTTCCAATATTCTGTCCATGCTTGCTTTGGCTGAACTTGGCGTGGGGGCAGCTATCGTTTACAGCCTCTATAAGCCAATCGCAGAGGAAAATTTTTCAGAGATAAAATCTATTATGCGGCTGTATAAGACTATCTATACCACCGTTGGAGTTTTTATCCTTGTTGCAGGTTGTGCGCTTACACCTTTTTTGCAGTTTTTTATCAGAGATATGCCAGATATTCCGAATATCAGGCTTATTTATCTTATATATGTCGTTAACTCAGCAACTTCATATTTCTTTACCTATAAGCGCTCACTAATTATTGCTAATCAAAAGTGGCATATTGTAACAACTTATCATTATGGACTTTTCTTCATTCTGAATGTCGCGCAAATGGTGGTATTATGGCTTACAAGCAATTTTATTTTTTATCTGCTGTTACAGGCAGCTAATACTTTGTTGGAAAATATCCTTTTATCAAGGAAGGCCAATCGCTTATACCCTTTCCTGCGAGAGACAGACGTTCCGCCTCTTCCTTGTGAGATAAAGGCGGAGATAAAAAGGAATGTCTTTGCTATGGTTTTTCATAAAGTTGGCGGGGTTATCGTCTTTAGTACAGATAATATCCTAATATCAAAGCTAGTGGGACTTACGGCGGTTGGTATATACTCAAACTATATGATGATCCGTCAGGCTTTGAATACTGTTACTGGCCTTGTATTTCAATCGGTTTCGGCCAGTTTTGGAAATCTTAATGCTCAGAACTCGAATAAACGTACGCTTGAGATATTCCATATCATAAATTTCGTTGGTGCATGGATTTTTGGCTTTTGCTCGATATGCCTGATAGTACTTATCAATCCCTTTATTTCACTCTGGTTGGGTAATGGTTATCTTTTTTCAACGTCAATAGTCCTGTGGTTTAGTCTGGCTTTTTATGTCTCCGGTATGAGGACAGCCTGCCTGACAGTCCGTGAAGTGATGGGACTATTTTGGTACGACAGATATAAACCTATGTTTGAAGTTTCGATAAACCTTATCGCATCCGTGATCCTTGGCAGGAAATTCGGAGTAGCTGGGATTCTGGCTGGCACAGTTATCAGCACAATGACGACCTGTTTTTGGGTGGAGCCGTTAGTACTTTACCGGTACGGGCTTCACGCGCCGGTACGCACTTTCTTTGTCAGATATGGGATATATACGCTGATAACAGTCCTGGCCGGAGCTGTCACCATCGTGCTGTGCAAGTTTACGCCACCTTTCGGCATCATGGAATTTGGCGCAAAATTAGCCGTCTGTGCGGTAGTTCCAAATGCTATCTTTACCGTATGCTATTTTAGAACAAGCGAGTTTAAACACTTGCTTTCCATTGCGATGGATATGATCAGGAAGCGGTAAAAACGAGAAAATTCAATAGTACCACACGCAATGGAGCACTTAACTGCTGGGTCCAGCATGGTACAGGGTGAAACATCCCTCGCACCAAAAGTCGCGGGAGCAATAGATTTGAAGAAAATCGCCGAAGGCTGCGGTTATCCATCCATAGAAACAGTTACCGATTACAGGGAGCTGGACAACGCTTTGAACGAGGCAAAGAATACTGGCGTTTTGTCTTTCATAGAGGTAAAAGCCGCCATCGGCGCAAGGGACAATTTAGGGAGACCCACCATTACGGCAAGAGAGAATAGAGTCTAAGATTCCCTGCGAAATCTTTGCTTTTGTTGATATATGGTGGAAGAATATGACAGTAAATTCCCGAAAATGTGTATCTAGGCGATTAAATAAATCTTGATTATGTGATATATTCAGGCATAATAAATCTTGATTTATGTTTATCGGAGGGGTGGGACAGATGAAGAGAAAAATTTACGCAGATTTGGTTGATTGGAAAAAAAATTGGGCCGGCAGAACGGCTTTACTGATTGACGGGGCCCGCAGGGTCGGCAAGAGCTATATCGCCGAACAGTTCGCCAGGGCGGAATACAAGACATACATTCTCATTGATTTCAACCGCGTCGGAGATGATATAAAAGATTTATTCACCCATTATCTCAACGACCTGGATATGCTTTTTATGTATCTGTCCGGTTATTATAATATCAAGCTTTATGAACGCCAGTCGTTGATTATTTTCGATGAAGTTCAGCTCTGTCCCAAAGCCCGAGCCGCGATCAAGTATCTTGTCGCTGATGGAAGATATGACTATATGGAAACAGGCTCCCTGATGACGATCAGAAAAAATGTTACGGATATCGTCATTCCTTCAGAAGAGCGGCATATAAAAATGTATCCAATGGATTTTGAAGAGTTTCTTTGGGCTCAGAACAACGACACTCTTATGGGTATTGTACGCATGGCTTTTGAGACAAAAAAACCGCTTATCCAGGCCATGCACAGAAAGGCAATGGACTATTTCCGCCAATATATGATAGTAGGAGGCATGCCTCAGGCAGTTTGGGAATATGTCAACACTCATGATTTTGACAATGTGGATCGGGTCAAGCGAGATATTTTAGGCCTGTACCGTGCGGATATTATTAAACACGCGGAAGGTTACGAAATGAAGGTAGAGAGTATTTTTGATGATATCCCGACACAGCTCAATAAGCATGAGAAAAAATTTAAACTCTCATCACTAAAAAAAGAGGCCCGCTTCCGTGATTACGAGGATGCCATGTTCTGGCTCGACGATGCCATGATGGTGAATATTTGCTACAATTCCACCGATCCCAATATCGGTCTAAGGTTGAATAGAGACAGACTGACACTCAAATGCTACATGGCAGATACCGGATTGCTTATAAGCCATGCTTTTGACGAAAATGGAATAGTCAGCGAGGAAATACATAAAAAATTACTTTTTGATAAACTGGAAGTCAATAAGGGGATGCTGATGGAAAATATAGTGGCTCAAATGCTTGTCGCAGGAGGTCATAAACTCTATTTTTATTCCAATTCGTCAAGAGATGACAGAAATTCACGGATGGAGATCGATTTTTTGATCGCAAAGAGTAAAATCAGCAGCAGACATAATATTTCGCCTATCGAAGTCAAGTCAGGTAAAAATTACACGTTGTCGTCATTACGCAAGTTCATCACTAAGTATGCCGGACAGGCACATATTCCATACGTGCTGCATAAAGGAGATTTTAAAGAGGAAGAGGGAATAACATTTCTGCCGCTATATATGACGCCGCTGCTGTGATTTACGATAAATATATCTCGCCCCAGCCTTCAATAAAGGTAGCGGAGAATTGTGTTGACATTATATTTTAATATAGTACAATATTTTGTACAAGATATAGCACATAAAAGAGAGGTGAACTACATGCTGGCAGTTAACTACTCCACGATTCGTAATAATTTGAAAACATATTGTGATAAGGCGACGGATATGTACGAAACAGTTATTGTTACAAGAAAAGATGAAAAGAACGTCGTGCTGCTCAGTCTCGAAAAATACAACGCTCTTATTAAGGCCGCCCGTAACGCAGAGTACCTTGATATGATAGACAGAAGCATGGAACAGATCGCCCAGGGAAAAATAGTTGTAAAAAGCATGGACGAATTAAAGGCCATGGCGAATGAATAATTTCACATTTTCAGATAAAGGGTGGGATGATTATCTCTATTGGCAAAGGACGGACAAGTCTATCTTACGCAAAATCAACGAACTGCTGAAAGACCTTCAGCGAAACGGCGCCTCCAATGGACTTGGGAAGCCGGAGGCTCTAAAGTACAGACAGGCATGGAGCCGCCGGATAAATCAGGAACACAGACTTGTTTATACGGTTGATGAATCAGGTAATCTATTTATTCTTTCAATAAAAGGGTATTATGAAGATTAAACCCCATTTACATAGCATATCCGCGCAGCTGGTATTCCGTCTCGTACCACATAACAGCTTCTCACAAAACAAAACGAGAGAGGGAAGTCTCAGTTGACTTCCCTCTCTCGCTTAAATTAATTCCGGCACCGATCTACTCTGATACACAAACTAGCCGACCTCGCACAAAAGGCAGAATCGGCCTTTTGGCTCCCTGGCCATCCCACGGATACCCTCCGCAGTACCATCGACGATGGAGTGCTTAACTGCCGGGTTCGGCATGGGACCGGACGAACATCCCGCGTCTTACGCCACATAACTACTTCCCATAAAACAAAACGAGAGAGGGAAGTCTCAGTTGACTTCCCTCTCTCGCTTAAATTAATTCCGGCACCGATCTACTCTCCCACGGATACCCTCCGTAGTACCATCGACGATGGAGTGCTTAACTGCCGGGTTCGGCATGGGACCGGGTGGATCCACTCCTCTATTAGCACCGGAAACTTAATATCAGCCCCTCTCAGGCGGATAAAGGATTTATGAGGTTAAGGCCTCGGTGTATTAGTATTGGTCAGCTCAAAGGGCGTTACCCTCTTACACCTCCAACCTATCAAACCGGTCGTCTTCCGGACACCTTACTTCTTTGACGAATGAGGTATCTCATCTTGAGGCCGGCTTCCCGCTTAGATGCCTTCAGCGGTTATCCGATCCGTACATGGCTACCCAGCTTGTACTCCTGGCGGAATAACTGGTTCACTAGCGGTACGTCCATCCCGGTCCTCTCGTACTAGGGACAGTTCCTCTCAAATACCTTGCGCCCACAGTGGATAGGGACCGAACTGTCTCACGACGTTCTGAACCCAGCTCACGTACCGCTTTAATGGGCGAACAGACCAACCCTTGGGACCTGCTTCAGCCCCAGGATGCGATGAGCCGACATCGAGGTGCCAAACGCCGCCGTCGATAGGAACTCTCGGGCAGCATCAGCCTGTTATCCCCGGGGTAGCTTTTATCCGATGAGCGATGGCCTTTCCACTCAGGACCACCGGATCACTAGGACCAACTTTCGTTTCTGATCGATCTGTCAATCTCACAGTTAAGCCACCTTATACCCTTACGCTCTGTAGATGTTTTCCATTCATCTTGAGGTGACCTTCGCGCGCCTCCGTTACTCTTTGGGAGGCGACCGCCCCAGTCAAACTGCCCGCCTGACAATGTCCCGCAGTATGATTCAATACTTGCGGTTAGAATCCCAGCACAATAAGGGTGGTATTCCAACGGTGGCTCCATAAAGTCTGGCGACCTTATTTCATAGCCTCCCACCTATCCTATACATACTATACCGAAATCCAATATCAAGTTACAGTAAAGCTCCACGGGGTCTTTCCGTCCTACTGCGGGTAACTGGCGTCTTTACCAGTACCACAATTTCACCGGGCCCACTGTCGAGACAGCGCTCAGATCGTTACACCTTTCGTGCAGGTCGGAACTTACCCGACAAG
>Ga0192241_10528_pt1:0-2500 | contig 17255 bp, 15 predicted proteins | sample Koala_Koa27_I3_FD_131239 | JGI IMG/M metagenome (GOLD analysis project Ga0192241, IMG submission 131239) | Enriched cells from koala feces incubated with labeled cellulose particles, San Francisco Zoo, California, United States - Koala_Koa2-7_I3 ... | reverse complement strand
GATCTATTATTTTTCTGTAAGGTATTCTTTGATCTTATCAAATGTCTCTTCGCTTATTATGTGTTCTATGCGGCAGGCGTCGGTCTCGGCGGTCTCCGGAGAGACCCCGACTACGTCGGCAAGGAACCTCGTGATGAAACGGTGCCGTTCATAGATCGCGCCGGCCCGTGCGCGGCCCTGTTCCGTGAGGACCAGCTCGCCGTTGGCCTCCATCGTTATAAAACCATCGTCCCTTAATATCCCCATCGCGCGGCTTACGCTCGGTTTGCTGACGGATAGCTTGCGCGCCACATCTATTGAGCGTACGGAGCCGTTTTTATTTTGTAGTATCAATATTGTCTCAAGATAGTTTTCTCCCGATTCCTGCATAGAGATCACCTGCGCCTTTTATTTTCTATTATTGATTTTTATATTCTATCTTAAAAGACATTTTAAGTATACTTTAAAAAGGGACGGTGGCACAGCGGCTATAGCAGACGTCACAGGCATGGTTGCTAAACATTAGATGTTTGCCGCTGCTCGCAGGCGGCCCTGCTTGAATCTTTCCCCCTTTTTACCTATACTTTTAGGATATAGTATATATATTTGGAAGTATTGCCGCCGCTGTCAGGAGGTGTTCCCGGTGAAAATATCTTCTTTGGAACTTAATAATTTTATGTTATTCGACAGGCTCAGTCTAAGGTGGTCTCCGAAGATAAACATCATCAGCGGGGAGAACAGCACTGGAAAGACGACGCTGATCAAGGCGATGTACGCCGCGCTGAAGGGCGTCTCCGAGGGCAGGCTCGACAAGATGACGAAGGAGGAGATCGAGGGCAGCCTGGTAAAAAAGCTCCAGGGCGTCTTTCGTCCCGACGACGACAAGGTCGGCCGCCTGGCCAGCCGCGGCTCCGGCGGCAGCCGGGCCTTGCTCTCGCTCAGCATCGGCGCGGAGGATTCCGTCTCCGTCGGCTTCAGCAGCCGGCAGGACCGTCATGCCGATGTGAGCGTGAATATCGGCGTTTCGGAGGACGGCATGGCCCCCTATTTTCCCGTCTATATTCCGCCGAAGGAGATGATCTCCGCCACGGAGCATTTCCAGTCTCTTTACGAGACTTACCATATCGACTTTGAAGAGATGTACTACGACCTGACCAAGCTGCTGGACCGGCCGCTCAAGAAGGGCGGCAACACCGAGCAGCAGAACAGCGTCATTGAGAGCTTCGGCAGGATTATCAACGGCAGCATCGTACAGAGAGACAAAAAATTCTATCTCAAGATGAAGGGCAAGGGCGAGTTCGAGATGGGGCTTGTCTCGGAGGGCTACCGTAAGCTCGCGACTATCATCTACCTTATCTCTTCGGGAAGTCTCAACGAAAATTCGATCCTCTTCTGGGACGAACCGGAGACCAATATGAATCCGATGATGATAAAGCCGATCGCCGAGGCGGTGGCAAAGCTCGCGGAGATGGGCGTCCAGGTCTTCATCACAACGCACGACTATTTCGTGCAGCAGTCCTTTAATCTGCTCTCGGCCTACCCGCCGACGGGCTCCGCTCCGGCGGATATCAAGTTTATCTCGCTCTACAAAGAGGACGGGCAGCTCTGCTTTGAGGAGGGCCGCACCGTCTCGGAGCTGAACCACAATTCTATTATGGAGGAGTTCGACAACCTCTACGACAGAGAGCAGGAGCTCATCTATGGAAATTGAGGAGAGCGGCATCAGCTTTATCTTCCGCGGCGACCGGGTAGTTAAATTCGACGACAGCGAGTTTTACCGGCGCTACTTCAACTGTCTCCCCCACAGTAAAGGGGTAGATTTTATCTGCGAATCGGAGGGAAAGCGGGCGCTCATTGAGGTGAAGAACTGCCGCGGACACGAAGCGGAGAATATCTGGCGGATCGGGACCGACAACGCCAAGAGGGATGTCATCACCCCCTCCCCCGGCGAAGAACGGGAGAGCCTCGATATCGAGATGAGCCTCAAGGCGGCGATGACCATCGCCTGCCTCTGCGGAGCCCTGTCAAAGGGGAGGGGCTGTTCCCCCGCGGGAAAACTTTCCGAGCTCTGCCGCCCTCTCGGCACCGGCGGCGAGCCGCTCTACATCATCCTCTTTCTCGAGGGGGATTTTTTCTTTGAGCCACGGAGCAAAAAGATGATCATGGATAGGCTTCAGACAAGTATTCGCAAGAAACTCTCGTGGCTGAACTGCAGCGTTTCGGTCATGGACTCTTCAACATACAAGAAAAAATTTTTTACTATAAGGCAGAATCAGGCTGAATCATGTTGAATAACTACTTTGCAAAAAAAGAACCATCAATAGAGGCTCTCGTTCGCTGGATCGCCGACCTCGGAGGCAAGGCTCCCGCGATAAAGAAGCTGCCGGCTCATCCCGCCGCCTTTGGCAGCTTCGGCGCGCTCGACCCGTGTATTGTAAACGCGCTGAAAAAACGCGGCGTGGAGGCGCTCTATTCCCACCAGAGCGCGGCGGTGGAGTGCGCGCTCTCGGGGATCGACTGT
>Ga0192241_10525_pt1 | contig 17375 bp, 20 predicted proteins | sample Koala_Koa27_I3_FD_131239 | JGI IMG/M metagenome (GOLD analysis project Ga0192241, IMG submission 131239) | Enriched cells from koala feces incubated with labeled cellulose particles, San Francisco Zoo, California, United States - Koala_Koa2-7_I3 ... | reverse complement strand
AGAACAATGGCTGTTTGCTTCTACTTTGTTGCAGATAATCTGTTTCGGCATGATGTGGTACCCTATTCATGCCATCAACCTCAATTTGTTGCAGGTAAAAGGACGTTCCGATTTGTTTCTAAAACTGGAGATTATTAAAAAAATAATGGCAGTCATAATTCTTTGTATTACTGTTCCCATGGGATTGGTTGCCATGTGTGTGGGACAGATTTTTTCATCTATCATTTGTCTGATTATTAATACACATTATACCGGAAAACTGATACAGGTTGGTTTTTTACGGCAGATGCAGGATTTGCTGCCAACTTTAATGCTTTCTTTAACGATGTGGGGAGTTGTACATGTCATAATTTCTTGTATTTCAGGTCTAATTTTTCAGTTGATAATAGGTATATTATCAGGTGTTATTTATTATGTGACAGCTGCTCTTTTATTTCGATTTCCTGAAGTCAGAGAGTTAATTACATTAAGTCGATAAATGATTAATTTTTTATATAGTGATTCAAGAAAATATATCGATCTCTGGTAGAATATATTCCATTGATGCTTTGCGAGGAGTTACTTTGTTTGGAATTTTATTGGTTCATATTTGTGGTTTTTTTGGCTTCTTTGAGTATACAAAATTATTAACAAATGATGGCATTATATTACATGATGGAATATTGTTTTTATTATCTTAACGGTGTGCTCCAGTTTTTTCAATGCTTTTTGGAGTGAGTTTCTTCTTAATTTTGAAGAAACCAACATATACAAGCAGAAAATTTCTGTGGAGATGTGTATTATTGATAGGTATAGGTTTGATGAATAAGTTATTTTATACTTACGATGCTCTTTTATGGTATGGAATATGGGGTATTGTTTTATTGTTATTTCGTTATGCGACGTCAAAATCTCTATTAATATTTGCTATCTTATTTTTTAACTTAAGCCTTTTCCTCTCTAGCTATAATATTGGCAACCAACTTTTGCCGATTATTAGCAATTGTTCAAGATATGAAATTGCAGAAGGAATTTTATTTTCACCTTTAGATTATTCGTTGGCTGAGTCGGTGAAAGATTATGTACGTATTGGATTGAATTCTGGAATTTTCGGTACTTTATCGTTCTTTTTAATAGGATATTGGTTTGCAAAAAAAGGAGGGATTACTAATGTGGAGAAATATGCTAGACTAAATAATGTGGTGATATTGGGATCTTTGTATCTTATTTTGTATTTGATGTATTACCTACTGAAGTTTTGTGTTGGAATTAAAATTTCAATACTATATTCTTACGGAAATCTGTTTGGTGCTTTGTTTATGGCATTCCTTTTTTTGCTTATTTATTATAAAAAACCTTCTTCTTTTAAATTTTTAGAATCATATGGGAAATTAGGCTTGACCAATTACACTTTACAATCCTTATTTGGTGTATTGTCAATGATATTAATTATCATTCCTAATAAATGGGATATGCCGGCCATTTTAATTTATTTCCTTTTGTTTTATGGTATTCAATGTTATCTCAGTTACTTATGGTTGCATTATTTTACAAATGGACCAATGGAATGGTTATGGAGATGTGCTACCAATTTGAAGTTTACATCGCCTTTGAAATTAATTAATAAATGATTATGAAAGATATTGATTTAAAAAAAACAATTACAGTTACTTCTCCATTATTGCCTAACTTGAATGATTTTGATGAAATGTTAAAGGATATTTGGAATCGTAAATGGTTAACCAATAATGGGTATTATCATCAGGAGTTGGAAAAAGCATTATGCTTATATTTAAAAGTTCCTTATATCAGTTTATTTACAAACGGTACACTTCCTTTGATAACGGCTTTGCAAGCATTGCGCATTACAGGTGAAGTCATAACAACTCCCTATAGTTTTGTGGCTACAACGCATTCGTTGTGGTGGAATGGAATCAAACCTGTATTTGTGGACGTTGATCCATTGACTGGTAATTTGAATCCAGATAAAATTGAAGCGGCTATTACTCCACGCACAACGGCCATTATGCCGGTACATGTATATGGAAATCCCTGTGATACCCAACGCATTCAGGAAATTGCAGATAAATATGGACTAAAAGTTATTTACGATGCAGCTCATGCGTTCGGTGTGGAAGTTAATGGTGAAAGTATATTAAATGCCGGTGATATGTCCACATTAAGTTTCCATGCTACCAAAGTGTACAATACTATTGAAGGTGGGGCATTGATTATGCATGATGAAGCAACCAAGAAACGTATCGATTATTTGAAGAATTTTGGTTTTGCAGGAGAAACGACCGTAGTGGCACCGGGTATTAACAGTAAAATGGATGAAATACGGTCTGCGTATGGTTTGTTGAATCTGAAACAAGTAGATGCTGCAATAGAAGCACGTCATCAAGTGGCCGTTAAGTATCGTGAAGCTTTACAGGAAGTGAAGGGTATCAGGTTTATGGAAGATATTCCAGGTGTTCGTCACAACTACGCTTATTTCCCTATTTTCATAGATGAAGAAAAATATGGCATGACGCGTGACGAACTGTATTTCAAAATGAAGGAACAAAATGTATTGGGACGTCGTTATTTCTATCCTTTGATAAGCGAGTTCTCTACTTATAGGGGGCTGGAATCGGCACAACGTGAAAATTTACCTGTTGCACATCGTATTGCTGATAGTGTGATTTGTTTACCGATGTATCATAATTTGACAGAAAGCGAAGTAAATCGTGTTATTGACCAGATTAGAAAATGATGAAACAGAAAAAAATAATGCTTTTAGGCGGATTACGCTATTTGATCCCTGTGATTGAAGCTGCCCATAAGTTAGGATATTATGTAATAACTTGTGATTATCTTCCTAATAATATAGCGCATAAATATTCTGATGAATATCATAATGTAAGTATTATTGATAAAGAAACTGTTCTAGAGTTGGCCAAGAAGTTAGAGATAGATGGAATTATGTCGTTTGCGGTTGATCCAGGAGTTGTTACAGCTGCTTATGTGCAGGAAAGAATGGGCTTACCGGCATTTGGTCCCTACGAATCGGTTTGTATTTTGCAGAATAAAGACCGATTCCGTAATTTTCTGACTCAGCATGGCTTTAATGTACCTAAAGCGAAAGGTTTTGCATCTGTAGAAGACGCAATGGCTGAGAAGTATTGGTATCCCTGGCCGGTTATTGTGAAACCTACAGACTCAGCAGGAAGCAAAGGGGTAACGAGGGTTGATTGTTGGGAAAATTTGCGACCAGCATTGGAAATAGCTTTTGAACATTCGTTATCTAAAAGGATCATTATAGAAGAATTTATCGAGAAACAAGGCTGTTCTTCTGATACGGATAGTTTTTCGGTTGATGGAGAATTGAAATTTGTGTCTTTCTCCGCACAGCGCTTTGATGAATATGCTCCTAATCCCTATACACCTTCAGCATACAGTTGGCCGTCTACAATGACACCTGTTCAAGAAGTAGAGTTGACCTCAGAAATACAGCGCTTACTAAAATTATTGGATATGCGTACTTCTATTTATAATATTGAAACTCGTGTGGGGACAAATGGCAAACCTTATATAATGGAAGTATCACCCCGTGGTGGAGGTAACCGTTTGGCTGAAATGCTCCATTTTGCTACTGGAGTGGATTTAATTACTAATGCAGTTCGTGCAGCTGTTGGTGATGAAATAGTGGGTGTTGAGCAAAGACCATATAATGGGCATTGGGCAGAAGTAATACTTCACGCAGATAGAGATGGGCGTTTTGTAGGTTTGGATATAGAACGGGATTTTTACAAAAGATATGTAAAGCAAGTAGATTTATGGGTGAAGAAAAATGATAAGGTGTCGGCATTTAGAGGAGCAAATGATTCGATAGGAACATTAGTATTGTCTTTTGATTCAGAGGAAGATCTAATAGAGAATTTGACTAACCAAAATACTTGGTTAAAAATACAAATAAGGTAATGGAAGCTATAGGTGGATACTTTGAATTGGAGTTACGCAAAGGAGAACATTATCATAAAGAAGCCTTGCGACTTAATACAGCACGTAACTGCTTTGAATATATATTGCTAGCTCGTAAATATATCAAAGTTTATATTCCATATTATACTTGCGAAGTGATGTTAGAACCACTGCATAAACATCATATAGCTTATGAATTTTATCATATTAATGAGAATTTAGAGCCTATTGAAATAAAACAGTTACGTAATAATGAAGCCTTTTTGTATACCAATTATTTTGGCTTAAAACAATCTTGTGTGGAATATCTTGCTACTATCTATCAATCCCAGTTGATCGTAGACAACGCTCAAGCATTTTTCGCGCCTAGAATTGCAGGTATAGATACATTCTATTCTCCTCGAAAATTCTTTGGTGTAGCAGATGGTGGTTATCTATATTCAGATTGTACACTTAGGGATTTTTTTCAACAAGATGTTTCATATAAACGTATGCAACATTTGTTTGTTAGAATTGACGAAGGAGCAGAGAATGGGTATTCATCTTTCAAAGAAAATGATAATTTTTTAAACGGTAATCCTATCCGTCGAATGTCTCGACTGACAAATCGAATCTTACAAAATATAGACTATGAATTTATAAAAAAACAACGCCGAAAGAATTTTATTTTTTTGCAGGAACATCTCTTCAAATACAATAAACTTCGTTTCAATATTAGTGTTGATGTTCCAATGGTATATCCCTATTATGTTAACAATGATTCTTTACGTAACTGTTTAATTAACAATAAAATATTTGTGGCTACTTATTGGCCAAATGTATTGAAGTGGTGCAAGTCAGAAGATATGGAACATGGATTAGCTGCTTACATTATACCCCTTCCTATTGACCAACGGTATGATTTAAAAGACATGGATAAAATACTCCATTTAATCAAATAGAATTATGATTCATAAGAAAGATTTTAGTGTATATCTCCGTGCTTTTGAGCCGGATGATTATTTGTTGATAAACAAATGGCGCAACGATATGGAAATGCAGAAACTTACGTGTGGTCCTATTCGCTTCGTCTCTACAGAGATGGAGAAAGCATGGGTGCATGGTAAAATGATGAATAATCAGACTGATATCTATTTAGCCATTTGTGTAAATAATGATGCGGGGAAGATGATAGGATATACCTCGTTAAATCATATTGATTATATAAACAGGAGTATTTGTGGTGGGGGCATTGTAATAGGTGATAATGATTATAGAGATGGACAGGCATTAGTGGAAGTACATTATATGGTATTAGATTATGCGTTTGGTGAATTAAATATGCATCGGTTCTATGCTAAATGTTTGGATACGCATGTTCTTTCTATATCGTATATGGAGGCTTTTTATTATGAAAGAGAAGGAGTAGCAAGGGATTCCATATATAAATGTGGCTCTTTCCATAATACTATATTGTGGTCGATGTTACGCGATGAATTCTTTAAACATAAAAAAAATGGGGATTTTAGTGTTTCTGTCCTGTTAAAAAGAATGATTCAAGGAATTAGAACATATAGAATGACAATAAAAAATCAATAATATTTGAATTGTTAAATATATTATGGGAAAATTAATTATTATTGGTAATGGACCATTAAAGCAATTAATCACAGAATATGCCATTGCTTGTAAAGGTAATGACCCTATTGAAAATTCTATATATTACATTTGTTTAATAGAAGATATAGTAGATAAAGATAAAGAAAATAGTACTTTTTTAGGGGCGGTTGAAAATTATCAGCCTCAGAAAGAAGATGAATTCATCTGCTCTTATTTTGATACAAATAAGCGTGAACGGAGTACTCAATATATAGAAGAAAGAGGAGGGAGTTTCATCACGTTAATCCATCCTTCTGCTAATGTAAGTAAAAGTGCCCTGATAGGAACAGGTTCAGTAATAGGTGCATTTTCTACCGTATCTGTGAATGTAACATTAGGAAAACATGTAATGATTCAAGATCATTGTAATATTGGGCATGATTGTATGATAGGAAACTATTCGCATGTGTTTGTAGGATGTATATTATCTGGGTTTAATAATGTAGGTAGCCATGCAACTTTATATACTCATACTACTCTTTACCCCAAAGTTAGTATTGGCAATGGTGCTATTGTAGGGGCTTGTAGTGTAGTAATGAGAAAAGTAAAAATGGGAGAAACAGTATCTGGCTATCCCGCTAAAAAAATAGAAACGATATGAAAGCATTTATTTTCCCCGGGCAAGGATGCCAACGGAAAGGCATGGGAAAGGAACTTTATGATAACTTTCCGATAGCAAAAGAAATGTTCGAACAGGCTAATGAGTACTTCGGCAGGCGTATTTCGGACGTAATGTTTTTTGGTACAGAGGATGAATTGCTACAAACGGTTAATACACAACCTGCTGTATTTCTTTATGAAGTAGTTTTGGCCACTGTACAAAATGCAGTAAAGGCGGATGTTGTGGCTGGTCACTCTTTAGGTGAATTTGCTGCTTTAGTGGTAAACGGAACTATTTCGTTTGAAGATGGTTTGAATTTAGTTTACAATCGTGCTATTATTGGGCAAAAAGTTTGTGAAAAGAATTCAACTGCTATGGGAGCGGTTATCGGTTTGAGCGATGACTATATAGCAAAACGTATCAAAGAGATTTGGGATGAAACTGGTGAACCTATCTATTTTGCCAATTACAACGGTCCAGGACAAGTAGTAATCTCAGGATCGAAAAAAGGAATCCGTTTGGCTTGTAAGGCGTTCATGAAAGAGGGAGCCAAGAAAGCTGTCCCTCTTATGATTAGCGGTAGTTTCCATACTCCTTATATGGCCGATGCAGAAATTGAGTTGGGTAAAATTATTGAAAAGACGAAATTCACTACTCCTATTATTCCTATTTATCAGTGTGTAGACGGTGAACGGCATACCGAGCCTGAATTAATACGCCAAAATCTAATCAAGCATATTACCCATGGAGTTCAATGGACATCTATGACTTATAATATGAAACGTGACGGTGTAACTGAATATTATGAAATTGGCACAGATGATACATTGCAAAAAATCGTGTCACGAATGTGTCCTGAATCTTTGGTAACCAGTATTTGGAACTATGGAATTTTGAAAACAATTAACTCTAATATAAACAATTTAAATTCTTAAAATTATGACATTAGATGAATTTGTAGAAGCATTTGCAGGCGAATTGGATGAAACTCCCGCAGAACAAGTAACGGCTAAAACTAAGTTTAAAGAGCTGAAAGAGTGGGGATCATTGACTGCTCTTTCTATTATTGCCTGTGTAGATGAAAACTTGGATAAGAGTGTGACTGGTGCTGACCTTCGTGCTTGTGATACTATTGAAGATTTGTACAACTTTGCTCTTTTGAAGTGACGATGTTTAATCCTTTTTCATTAGAAGGTAAAACAATCTTAGTAACGGGTGCCTCTTCTGGAATAGGAAGAGGTATTGCCGTTGACTGTTCCAAAATGGGGGCAAAGATTGTATTAACGGGACGTGATGAAAAGCGTTTGACCGAAACCTTACAGATGTTGGAAGGCGAAGGCCATTTTATAGTTATTGCTGATATATCCAAACAGGAAGACATCGAAAGTTTGGCTATGCAATGTCCGGCAGTTAACGGTTGTGTATTTTCCGCAGGCATAGCCAAACTGATGCCAGTGAAGTTTATCGATCGCACATTATTGGAGGAGATTATCAATGTCAACGAAATGGCTCCGATCTTATTGTTGGCCCAACTGTATAGGAAAAAGAAATTGCAAAATAAAGCATCTGTGATATATATTGCTTCCTTGTCTGGTGTATATAAATCAAAAATAGGAGAAAGTATTTACGCTGCTTCCAAAGGAGGTATAGCAGGTTTTGTAAAAGAAGCTGCATTGGAATTATCTGTTAAAGGAATCCGTGTAAATACTATTTGTCCAGCATTTATTCAGACGGAAATGACCAAGATGTATGAAGGTGCTATCACTAATGTAGAAAAACAAGAGGACTTGTATCCTTTGAAACGATTAGGAGTAACACAAGATGTTTCTTATGCTGCAGTATATTTGCTTTCGGATGCTTCTTCTTGGGTGACGGGCGTAAATCTGCCTGTTGATGGGGGATATTGTTTAACATAAAATATGTATGGCTTTAGTAAAATTTTCGAATATAGGAATGAGGGCTATTAGCGCCACTGTTCCTGGAAATATTATCAAAACACGTGATCTTACACAGTATTATACAGAAGAAGCAATTGAAAAATTTATTAGTGTAACAGGTGTTGAGGAACGGCGTTTTGCCGATAATAAGACTTGTTCGTCAGATTTGTGTTATCAGGCTGCTGAGCAGCTGTTTGAAGAGACTGTACTGAGACGTGAAGACGTAGATGTGCTCATATATGTAACGGAGACACCAGATTACAAAATTCCAGGAACTTCCGTACTCCTTCAAGATCGTTTGCAATTGAAGACGGACACCTTGGTTTATGATCTGAATATGGCTTGTGGAGGTTTTATTCAAAGCCTTTTTATGGCATATACTTATCTAAGTACGCCTTTTATTAATAATGTCTTGGTCTTGATCGGAGATACACTTTCTAAGATTATTTCTCTTCAGGATATGGGTACCGGAAAATTAATGGGTGATGCAGGCACAGCAATATGGGTTAGTAAAGGAGAACAATTTGGTAATAGTTTTTTTTCAGTGCATACAGATGGTTCTTGTTTAAAAAGTGTGTATATACCTTCTGGTGCATACCGTAATCCTACAACTATTGACACACTGAGGTTACGTAAATATGATGATGGAAGTATACGCAATGAAGAACAAATCGCAATGATTGGCGAAGATGTGTTTGGTTACGCCATATCCAAATTGCCCAAAGATATCAAACGCCTTTTGGAATTTGCAAATGTGTCTATTGAACAAGTTGACAAATATGCATTTCATCAGGCAAATCATTTCATGACTGCTCACATTGCAAAGAAAGCAAAGGCTGATATGGGGAAGCTATTGAAATCCATACATAAGTACGGTAATACTGCGGGTACTTCTATTCCTCTCTGCATGGTTGAAAACCGCGATAAAATTAATGCGGGAGATTTAATTTTGATGAATGCCATTGGAGCTGGCTTTACTTATGGTACTGTTCTACTTAACATAGCTGACTGTCAAATTTTAAATATCAAGGAATATAAAACAACTTCTACAGTATGATTTTATTATCAATAAGGTAGTCGTTGCAGTTTTGTTATATTAGGAAAAGATTTTTTATATTATGGATGCATATATAAAAGCTATATCCTATTACTTGCCTGATCAGGTAATAGACAATAAAACTCTTTCCGAGGAATTTCCAGAATGGACAGAGGAAAAGATCGAAAAGAAATTGGGAATAAAATACAGGCATATTACGCGCGAAGATGAAACAGCTGCAGACTTGGCAGTACAAGCTGCTGAGCGATTATTTGTGGAACATAAAATAGACAAAAATAAGGTGGATTATTGCATCTTTTGCACGGAAAGTCCGGATTATATATTACCCACAACGGCCTGTTTAATCCAAGATCGTTTAGGCTTATCCACACATATTGGTGTGTTAGATATAAACTTGGGCTGTTCTGGCTATATAGCTTCATTATCTGTTGCCAAAGGGCTTATCTTTGCCGGTATTGCTCGAAATATTCTTCTACTCACAGCAGAAACTTATTCCAAATATATGCACCCACGTGATAAAGGTAATCGGACAATTTTTGGTGACGGAGCCTCGGCATCAATTATTTCTACTGAAGGAATGGCACGTATTGGCGAATTCAGTTTTGGTACAGATGGAAAGGGGGCTATAAACCTGATTGTGAAGACTGGTGGTGCGCGCCAACGCCGGCCGTTGAATGACCTGACTTTTGACGATTTTGGTAACCCGCATTCATCTGATTATATTTATATGAATGGTCCTGCTATTCTTAATTATACATTGGAACGTATTCCGGAAGTTACAGCTGATATTCTTCACAAAAATGGACTATTGCTTGAAGATATTGATTTACATGTATTTCATCAGGCTAATAAATATATTGCAGGATTACAACGTCGAAAATTGAAAGTCCCAGAAGAAAAATATTATTGTTGTTATGAAGACGGCGGAAATACAGTTTCTTCAACTATTCCGATAGCTTTATTTCATGCTCTGAAGGATGGATCGATTCATCAAGGAACTAAAGTCTTGTCTGTGGCTCAAGGATTAGGGTATACTTGGGGAGGTGTAATTCTATTTTTTTGATATGCTAAAGATAGAACGGTTTATAAACGAGCTGATGTCTTCCAATTGTTTCATCGTTTATGACGAGGTTACAAAGCACGGTGTAGTCGTTGATCCGGGTAGTGAAAAAAGTGAAAGGGAACAATGTTTTATCAAAGAAAAGGATTTGGTAATAGATTACATAATTCTTACACATGAGCATACTGATCATACTTGGGGGGTAAATGCATTGATTGATTGTTTTGATACGAAAGTGGTGTGTAGCCGTGCATGTGGTGAGAATGTGATAAAAGAGAGTAGTACTTATTTCAAATTTTATTATGATAACCCAGCTTATCATTACGAAGTGAAGCGGATAGACATCATTGTGGAAGATGTAAATGATGTATTGAAGTGGAACGACCATACGATTCGTTTCATCCATACGCCCGGACATAGTGTGGGAGCTGTTTGCTTTGCTGTTGGAGCTTATCTTTTTACCGGTGATACATTGATGGAGTACAAACCTTATATACCAAAGCGGAACGGTTCGCGTGAACAATATGTTCGTAGTTTAGAAGTAATTCAGAAGATGTATGCCGGTCAATCGTGGATAGTTTGTCCGGGGCATGGGGAGTTGACGACGGTAGAACGGTGTTTTATATACAATAAACAATATTGTAGATAATGATAATACATGTATTTAAACTTAATTTAAAGGCCTATCAACTTAATTTAGGTATAACCAAGTCTTTTATTGAATTATATAGTTATGCTCAATCAAATATAGAAAAACCTTTTTTTCTGTATTTTGGTCAGACATCTGATGTAATTCAGGCAAAATACAAGGCTATGCTATCTGAAGCAAACGAGACGGACTATTCTTTTTGTAAAGACGAAATAGAGCTGAAAAAGTTTGTTTCATTACATCGCATGGAACCATACTTGTTGCATGGGGTATCATATAAGTGTATGTATTTGTTGATTCGTTATCAAGTTCAGAACCTTAATTGGGTATGCTGGGGACATGGGTCGAGCATAAACTATAAAAGTTGGAAGAGTGTTATTTCAACTCCGTTCAAATGGTGGTTGTATCATCATTTTCGTTCGACGATTGTGTTGCTTGACGGTGATAGAAAAACATTGGAACGCGATTACGGAATGAAGAATGTGAAGACTTTATCGTATTATGGAAATGAATGGCTAAAAATGCGTAATATATTTGAACGATGTCGTACTTGTCATAAGCGTAAAGTGAAACCTGTGATTTATTTAGGAAATAGCGGGCACTGTATGGATTCATACTTTACTCTTCTTGAAAAATTTCGTAATTATGCAGGATGTTTAGAGATACATTGTATGTTACAATATGTTGCGGATAAAGACAAAAATAAGCAGAAGGAATTAATTAAATATGGTAAGCAACTCTATGGAGACGATTTCTATCCCGACACAGAATATATGACTCCTGAAGTTTATTTGGAGTATATGAATCAAGCAGACATATATATTTGTGGAGCTGTAAATCAGTCAGGTTTAGGCGCGATTTCAGTATCTTTGGCTTTAGGAAAGAAGGTGTATATTACAGGAAAAAATTATCAACATATCATAGGGGAGCAATTTAAAGCTTTTGAACTGTCTGCATTAGATGAGACATTTACCGATCCTTTGGATAAACGGGATAGTTTATGGAATTATAATACCTTTTTAAATAGCGTAGAACCATCTAAGCAAGGTTGGTGTAGATATTTAGCTACATTATAATAAGTTTCATGTATATTGTATATTTAACTACTCTTGCTTACAGCTTTATATATTTGTTTCAAAAATATAGTAAAAGGAGTAACGGATTTATTGTGTTGACTTGGTTTGTGCTTTTTATTTTTATAGGTACATGGGCGTTTTTTACGGATGACTATAATGTAGGTAGTGTAAAATAAACTGTGTCATGCATTATTTCTCAGTAGAGAACTCATCGGTCGGGGAACGGCCAGTGCCAAGGGGCGGGACCACCCGTCCCGACGAGCGTAAAATTACAATAATTTAAATCGTTCTCCAAACTTTATGGCCAGTTGCTGTGAGATTGTAGCCCAATTGGCAAGTGGCATAGTCCACTTCTTCCGTATATTGCGGTATGCAAGATAGACCAGTTTCTCAAGGGCTGTATCCGACGGGAACACGCCTTTGTTTTTTGTCACCTTACGGATCTGACGGTGATACCCTTCAACGGTATTTGTTGTATATATGAGCTTACGGATAGCCGGAGTATACTGGAAATATTCGGACAGCTTATCCCAATTCTCATGCCAGGACCTGATAACGATAGGATACTGTTCGCCCCATTTCTTTTCCAGCTTAAGAAGCTCATTTTCTGCAGATTCTTTATTTACAGCCTGATAAACGCATTTCAAATCCTTCAGGAATTCCTTTTGATTTTTAGAGCCTACATATTTGATGGAATTACGAATCTGATGTACGACACAAAGCTGTACGGCTGTATTGGGATAAACACTTTGGATTGCTTCAGGAAAACCTTTCAAGCCGTCTATACAGGCTATAAGAATGTCTTCGACTCCACGGTTCTGGAGGTCTGTCAGAACACTGAGCCAAAAGTTTGCTCCCTCATTTCTTGATATATACATTCCGAGCAGCTCCTTATATCCTTCTCTGTCAATACCCAGCACATTATAGATTGCACGTGTAACAGCACAACCACGTTCATCCGTTACCTTATAATGGATGGCATCCATCCAGACTATAGGATAGACAGAATCAAGCATACGTGATTTCCATGCCTTTATTTCCGGAAGTACACGGTCTGTAATGGCACTGATTGTATCGGCAGATACACGATTACCAAGATTCTCTTCCATCCAGTCACTAATCTCACGTGTGCTGTTACCAAGAGCATACAGGCCGATTATACGGTCTGCAACGCCTTCTGCAAGAATTGTTTCACGCTTCTTAATGAATTGTGGATCAAAACTTGAATTACGGTCACGGGGAGTAGATACGGTTACCTCACCCAATGGCGTTTGGACCTGTTTTTGCATTTTCCCGTTACGGCGGTTGCCCATCTGACGTTCTTCTTCTGTAAGATGTGCATCCATCTCACCCTCCAGAGCTGCATTTAGGATACTTTCCAATAAAGGGGCAAAAGCACCGTCTTTACCTAACAAGGGTTTACCCGCTTTTAGCTGTTCAATTGCCTTGTTCTTGATACTCTCAAAATCAAATTCTTCTTTCATAAAAAAACTGTGGTAGCAAAGTTAATACTTTATTCTTTGCTGACACAGTTTAATTTACATCCTCATAATGTATATGTTGATACAATAAATGAAGCTTATATAAATCCACTTGCAAGATTTCATATTGAGCCTGTGTGGATATGGTTAGCAGATTCTGTTCAAGGTGAAATAAATAATTTCCGTTTTATAACATTTTCTATAATCTCCATTTTACTGTTTTTGATTGCCAGATCTGCCAATGTTGAGCTGAAATATTTTAGTGCTTATTATACAATTTTTTGCTTAATGAATGCTGTCGGTTTACTACGGCAACCTGTAGCCATGTGTCTGTCTTTATGGGGAATGCTGTTGATGTGTAATAAAAGGTATTTGTTAAGTATTGCATGTCTTTTCTTTTCCTGCTTCTTTCATAAGGTTGGTATTATATATGTGTTACTCTTTCCAGCTTGTCTTTTACCTATTAATAGGAAATTATTATGGATATATTTTCTCTCTTTACCACTGCTGTATATTTTGTTTTATATTATTCTGAATGCATCTTCTGAGCTATCTACAGTGATTTTTTTGCAATCTTATGCTCAGGGTGATGGAGAATATGCTAGTCGTCACGTGATATTTAAAATTCTATCTACTATTAGCACTTTATCTCAATTTGTATTTCTGATTTACACTATTTATCATTTCTATGAAAGTGATGACAAGTATGTAAAAATGCTTATTAGATATATTTTAGCCACAGTTATAGTTTCTATTTTCCTGTTTATACTCCCTTTGTCAACTGGAGTCTTTGTGAAAAGATTATTGTACTTTGCTATGATGATGATGGTTATTGTGTGGGCAAAATGCATCAAAGGGAATTTATTGCAGAAACGATATATCTTGATGTTTGTTTTTCTTTTGATTTATATTGCGATACAGTTAACAGGTACATTTATACAGAATTATACGCGTATTGGAGAGCGATTGTTGCAAATGCCTTGGTAGATATCTAATTAAGAAATCTTAATTATGTTTTTTGGTGAAAATAGAGTGTCCCCGCAAAAGGAAAATTGTTGCGGCTGTTCTGCTTGTATTCATGTTTGTAAAAAACAAGCACTGATGATGCTGCCTGATAATGAGGGTTTTTTTTATCCAATATTGGATATGGAGAAATGTGTGGAGTGTGGTGCGTGTGAAAAGGTGTGTCCAATAAGAAATACAGAAAAGACTAAGAACGGTAAGCGTCCAAAAATACCGTCTTGCCCTAAAGTATAAAAATCTCGATCTTCGCTGCTGTAATCAAAAACTCAGTAAATATGTATAGCAGCAGCGATTTTGAGCATTTGTTCATCCGTTACAAAGCGGAGGCGATGCCACAAGGAGAGTCTATCCAGGACTTCTGTTTGAAAAACAAAGTACCCTACAATCTGTTTCACAAATGGTACAAGGATACCCGACATCACATTGTCCCGGTACAGGTAGAAGGAGAACCAGTGGATCAAGAACCGGAACAGCCTCTTTCAACTTCCGCCCCATCCCTGGGAACATCCTTTTCATCCCCTCCGATGAGATTCATGATAGATATCCGTATGACAGGTGGAATGCACATACAGCAACGGAACTTAAGCTACGAGGGTTTGAAGAACCTGGTGGAGAAGCTGGAGGTGCTATGTTGAATGTTACAGGAATGCACAGGTTTTATTACCTGAGAAACTTTCATGATATGCGTTGCAAGTATGAGCGTGTGCTTTCCGTGATCCATCAGCAGTTGAACCGTGAGCCTGAAGAAGATGAAGTCTTCATCGTGATGTCCAAGGACCGGCGGAAAGTCAGGCTGTTTGCTTACGACCGCCGTTCTTTCAGCCTGTATGAGAAGCGTTTCTCTTCGGGTTATAAGTTCATGCAGGTATGCAGACAGGGTGAAGGTTCGGTATATAGCATCCAATGGAAAGATGTGGTTGTGCTGTTACATCATCCTGTAATCAACCACTTGAATATCAGATAAATAAGTTGGGAATAATTTGTTTATGCCATTGTTTTTCGGTATCTTTACGGTATAAATCAAGGTGGCATGGACGATCGTGAATTTGAAAAGATATTGGCTTCGGCCGAACAGCTGAGGCTCCGTGAAAAAGAGCCGGAGCCTTGGACTGACGGTTATTCCGATATGAATTCCATGGAAAAATCGATGTTGCTTGACGAGCTTTTTGCCTTACGCAAGGCAGACAAGGAACGTGAAGCAAAGCTTCTGGAAAAGCTGGACCGTATGACCGAACAGCTGTTGGCTCTGCATGAAAGCTCACAAGCACAAACCAAAATGATTGATGATTTGAAGCGGATGCTGTCGGATCGTGATGCGCTGATAGAAAAGCTCCGGAAGGAGAATGCCGCCTTGAAGGAACAGAAGAAGCTTTCAGACAAGAACCGTTTCGACGGCAAGACCCAGAAACTTTCGTCCAAGAACCGTGGCTCCGATTCCCGCGAAGCGGACAAGGAAGATTTTGACGGCAGTTCCACTCCCGGCCTTCCTTCGGAGGAGACAGGAACGGACCTTCCGTCATCTGCCGAGAGGAAAGAGGAACGGCCTTACCGTAAGGGGATGTCTTACAAACGTATGAAGGCAAATAAGTCCGTGTGCCATGATTCTGATTTGAGCCGTCTTCCGAAAGATGCCGTAGTCATCAAGACCTTCTATAAGTATTCCTATGAGCAGGTAAGCTATATATTGGAACACCAATATCAGGTAATCCGTTACAAGCAGCCTGACGGTAAGATATTGGAGGGCTATTTTCCGAAAGCCGGTGGTCCCGATAAGATTGATGTAGTTCCCGGAACCCATGCGTCTGCCGATTTCCTGGCCCATCTGGCCTTCAACCATTTTGTGTTGAATGTACCTTATTACCGTGAGATGTACCGTCTGAACGACCATGGCATGTTCCTGAGCCGCATGACCTTGACCAACTGGCTTGAGAAAGGTGCAGGGTTTACCCGGGGACTGGTTGAAACGCTCAAGAATATGGCCATGGAGAAAGATGCCATCGTGAACTGCGACGAGACCTGGTGCAAGGTGAAGGTACAGGACCGCTATCGCAAAAGATATATCTGGTGTCTGGTCAACCGTGAAGAGAAGATTGTCATCTACTGTTATGAGGAAGGTTCCCGCAGCCGTGATGCCCTGAAGAACATTTTGGGTGACCGGCAGATCCAGGCGTTGCAGTCTGACGGTTACAATGTGTACATGTATCTGGAAGACAGACTGTACGACACGGAACACCTCTGCTGCCTGGCCCATGCGCGCGCCAAGTTCGTGTATGCCTACGAGCAGGGCGGTGATCTGAATGCGAAACAGATGCTGGAATACATCGGCTGGTTGTATGGTCAGGAAGACAGTTATCGCCAGTCCGGTCTGACAACTGAAGAGATAACCCGACAGCGGAACTCCCTACGGACAAAAGATGTCATCGGCCGCATGCGCAGTTTCTTGAATGTGCTGACTTCGGAGGGTCATCCTCCCCGGGGAGATCTGATGGAAAAGGCAGCCAATTATCTGAAGAACTTTTGGAATCAGATATTCGCTTACTTGAAAGATGGCCGTTACAGCATCGACAATACCATTGCGGAACGGTTCATCCGTCCCTTGGCGGGTGAGCGGAAGAACTCGTTGTTCTTTGGCAGCAACCGCATGGCGAATGCATCAGCCGCCTATCATACTTTGATATCTACTTGCCGGGCCAACGGTATCTCCGCCCTGGCTTATTTGAAGAAATTTTTCCGTGAGGTGGTCAAAGGCCGCAGGGATTATGAGAATCTGCTGCCGATGACTATCGAAATCAATACTAACAAACTTTAAAAATCAAGTCCGGTTTTTGAAAACTTTAAGAGGAAAGCTTCCCAAAGGGGCTTTCCCTATGGGGTACGTCAAAATTGGACGCTTACTGGAGACACCAACCAG
>Ga0192241_10524_pt1 | contig 17376 bp, 10 predicted proteins | sample Koala_Koa27_I3_FD_131239 | JGI IMG/M metagenome (GOLD analysis project Ga0192241, IMG submission 131239) | Enriched cells from koala feces incubated with labeled cellulose particles, San Francisco Zoo, California, United States - Koala_Koa2-7_I3 ... | reverse complement strand
AGTATTGATTACAATGATGAACGTATACTAAATCCCAGTCTGATGCAGATGGATATTGAAGGGCAGACTGAACAACCGGGAGTAAATCCGAAAGTAATAAAAGCTGAAACACTCAAAGTAAATTCGGAGCAAACAGCTGTCATTCCACTTAAACAAAGAATTATCAAAGATCAATATAACCAGTTAACTCTGACTTGTAAAGGTAACTACGCAATAGTCTTCAGAGTATATAACAATGGAGCCGCTTATCGTTTTGAGACTTCATTAAAGCAACCTAAAGTTATTATTAATACTGAAACCATCGAACAGAACTGGACTGAAGGGTGTAAGCTATATTGGCCAAGAGAAAAGAATCAAGAATATCTCACACACTGCGAAGCCATTTTTGATGAATTAAACATCTCCTCGCTCACTAAAGATATGAAAGGCTATCTACCCATTTATCTCTCTACCCCTAAAGGAACGAAAGTTGTTATTATGGAATCCGATCTTTTCGATTATCCCAATCTATTTTTGACAGGTGATCGTAATAACACGCTGTCCGGTGAATTTCCTCCTGTAGTTTTAAAAAGTGCCTTAAAGGAAGGTGCCGACCGTGACGAAGTATTATTGGAGAAAGCCTCTTACATTGCTGAAACTGAAGGAACAAGAACTTTCCCTTGGCGTGTATTAATGATTAACGAAGACGACAAAGCAGTAATTGAAAATAACTTAGTGTATCAATTAGCCTCTCCATCTGTTACTCAAGACACAGACTGGATAAAACCCGGAAAGATTTCTTGGGATTGGTGGAGTACACTGAACGTATACGGGGTAGATTTTAAGGCAGGTGTGAATACTGATACCTATAAATATTTCATTGATTTCGCTTCAAAATACGGAATTGAATATATTTTATTAGATGAAGGCTGGTCAGCCGGAACCTGGAATATTAAGGAGCCAATACCCGGATTGGATATACCGGAACTGGTACGATATGGAAAGGAAAGAAATGTTGGTCTTGTGTTATGGACTTTATGGAACCCACTTGATAAAGAATTGGACGAAATTCTGGATGTTTATGAAAAATGGGGAATCAAAGGTATAAAAGTAGATTTTATGCAACGTTCGGATCAATATATGGTTAATTTCTACGAACGGGTAGGAAAAGCCGCAATGGACCGTAAATTACTCGTTGATTTCCATGGATCTTTCAAACCTTCCGGTTTACAGAAGAAATATCCCAATGTGATGACTTTTGAAGGTGTACTGGGATTAGAGCACGATAAGGATTCAAGAGATATTAATCCGGTACATGACTTGATTCTTCCATTTACAAGAATGGTAGCCGGTCCGATGGATTATACTCCCGGTGCAGTAAACAATGCAACAGCGGAAGACTTTTACATCAATTTCGTACATCCGATCAGTTTAGGTACACGCGCCCATCAGGCAGCTTTATATGTAGTGTATGAAAGCCCGTTACAAATGTTAGCAGATTCTCCCTCAAATTATTATAAAGCTCCAGAATTTGCCTCTTTTATCTCCCGCATACCTACCATTTGGGAAGATACTAAAGCTATAAAAGCTAAAATCGGAGAACAATTAGTTATTGCCCGCAAGAATGGTAAGAATTGGTATTTGGCAGGTTTAACAGACTGGAATGCCCGTAACATTGAAGTGAAACTGGATTTTCTTGAAGCATCCAAATATAAAATGGAAATTTTCAAAGACGGTGTGAATGCAGATGTTTACGCCTCGGATTTTAAAACAGAAGAGGTAATGGTTTCAAAAGATGAACTAATTAACATCACCATGGCTAAAGGTGGCGGTTGGGCAGCAATTCTTACTCCGGTTGAATAAAAAGGTTTAGTAATGAAGAAAATACTATTTATATTATATACCTGTTGCATTTTATCGTTTCCTGTAAGTGCGCAGCAAATTCCGTCATTTAAAGCAAATGACAGAATTGTTTTTCTTGGAAATAGTATAACGGAAGGAGGGCATTATCATTCTTATATATGGCTGTATTACATGACGCACTTCCCCAATTTACCTCTTCGTATGTATAATGGAGGAATCGGTGGTGATTGTGTGAGCCACATGGTTTATCGTTTCGATTCAGATATTAAAATCAAAAAGCCGACCTATCTGATCTGTTCTTTCGGGATGAATGATTCCGGATTCGACGGATATAATAAGCCCGGATATGATAAGTATGCGAATCAGCAGGTAGAGTATGCTCACACAGAGTTTGAAAAACTGCAACGGCAGATTCTTGCTGACAAAAAAATAAAAAGCGTAGTACTTCTAGGCTCTCCTCCCTATGATGAGAATGTGAAATTGAAAGGAGTAGAAGCTCTACACGGAAAGAATGAGACGATCAAACGAATTATTGAAATGCAGGTAGAAGTTGCCCAAAAGAGAGGATGGGGATTTGTCAATTTCAATACTGTGATGTGCGGGTTGAATAAGCAGATTCAGCTATCTGATTCTACAGCTACTTTCTGTGGCGGTGACCGGATTCATCCTGATAAAGACGGTCATATGGTAATGGCGTACTTATTTCTGAAAGCACAGGGACTTGCAGGACAGGAAATCGCTTCTTTCCAAATCAATGCCACTAACAGGAAAGCAATGGAAGAGCGAAACTGCCGAATATCTCATATAAAGAATGAGAATGATACAATATCTTTCAGATATTTATCCCGTTCATTGCCTTTCCCTATCGACACGATTCCTCGTTGGGGAACGAAAGGCACAGCTCGGGATGCTATCAGACAAATTCCCTTTATGCAGGAAATGAACCAGGAAATAATGAAAGTAACTGATTTGCATGGCATTTTCCGGGTAACTATTGATGGAATAGAAATTGGCTGTTGGAGTGGCGACGAATTGAGTAAAGGAGTTAATCTGGCAGAAATAACATGTACACCCCAATACCAACAGAGTCTGTCTATCATGCATCTGAATGAAGAAAGGTGTGCTATAGAAAAACGTTTACGTCAATATATGGCTATGCAGTATGTCTTTTTTAAGCATAGAGGATTACTTTTTGCAGATAATAAAGCTGCTCTTGATGTTGCCAAAGCGGAACGGGAGAGTCATTACCTGGTGAAGTATTTATATACCAATTATACTCAAGCCATGTTTCCGCAGATACGTGAAGCCTGGCAGGCTGAAATAGACCAGTTGATAACTCAAATATATAAAATAAACAAGCCTCTTACGCGTTTGATTAAAATAGAAAGGATTAAAGAATGAAATTAAGACTATTATTACTTTTATGCCTGTTCCAATGGAGTTTTTCCTGTTTTAGTGTACAGGCTGAAACTACTCCCGTAGTCTATTACGGGAAAGTACTGTCTGGAGGTAAGGGAGTTGCTAACGTACCTGTGACAGATGGTACGCAGATTGTCCTTACAGATAATAAAGGACGATACTCCATGACAAGTACCTCTGATGCAGAATACATCTATATTACCCTTCCTGATGGTTATGACGTTCCGATGAAAGGTAAAATCCCTGTATTCTTTCAAAAAGTACCTGCTCAACCTTCAAAGAAAGTACATTTTGATTTTGAGCTGACACAATCATCTACGAATAATCAAAAGCATGTTTTGGTTGTATGGGCTGACCCACAAGTGTATTTTGACGAAGAAATGCCACAAGTACGGGAGGCCTCAAAAGATGTGAAAGAGCTGTTGGCAACTAGCTATCAGGGAATCCCTGCGTATGGAATAGTGTGTGGAGATATTATTGGTGACATCAATAAAAAGCCCAGCTATTTTGCGCCCATGATAGATGCAATAGCCGAAACGGAAATTCCCTTCTTCTATGTAATTGGAAATCATGACTTAGATTTAAATGTACGTTCCAATGAACATGCACGTACTACTTATAAATCTTATTATGGTCCCACTTACTATTCATTCAATAGAGGAAATGTGCATTATGTTGTTCTCGATGATATTTTCTTTATTGCAAAAAGCTATTTGTATGTTGGTTATCTTACCGAGCAACAGCTCCAGTGGTTGGAACAGGATTTGAAACAAGTTACTCCGGGATCCACAGTAGTAGTTGCTACACATATCCCTACCTATTCAAGAGAAGCACGCCGAAAGGAATGGGGAAAGGAGTCTACTATGAAAGTAATGAATAACCGCTCTCATTTGTATGAGTTGCTAAAACCTTACAATGCTCATATCATGTCAGGACATGAACACTATAATGAAAATTATGTGTTGGCAGACAATCTTTACGAACACGTGCACGCCCCCTTGTCAACATTGTTTTGGCAAGCTCCCTGGGCTTGTGATGGAACTCCGGGCGGATATGCCGTCTACGAGTTTGACGGAGGTAAAGTTAACTGGTATTACAAATGTGTAGGAAAAGATAAGGACTATCAATTTGAACTTTATCCGGTAGGTGCCAGTCGAAATAAAAAGGAAGCAGTGGTGGCAAATGTTTGGAATTACGACCCAACCTGGAAAGTGAAATGGTATGAAAACGGTATTGACAGAGGAGAAATGACTCGTTTTTCCGGATACGACCCTGCTATTTATGAATACTGTGATAAAAACAGTTCTACATTTAAGCATAAGTATTTGGGAGCAGACATTACTGAACACTTGTTTTATGTGGTTCCTGAAATGAAGGATTCCGAAATACGTGTAGAAGTTACAGATCATTGCGGTAATGTATATACCCGTAAAATGCAGCAACCTAAATAAGCAAAAACATAAAAAAGGAAAGAAAATGAATCAACTAACTGCATTAAGAAAAGTGTTTTATATTGTGGGAATCACCAGCTTCCTTTCAGCTTGTAGCCAAACTGATAATCTGGTACTAAAATCCCCGGATGGTAAGATACAACTAACAGTCACAGAGAATGATAATATAATATCATACGCAGTAAATAAAGAGAATGCAACCGTGATACTCCCTTCTAAACTAGGGTTTATCCTGGAACATGGAGATAGCTTAAACCATTTTGTAATTAAAGGCACCGAACGCTCCTCCTTGGACGAAACTTGGGAACAACCTTGGGGAGAGAGTCGATATGTACGCAACCACTATAATGAATTGAAAGTACTACTTCAAGAGGTAGCAGAAAAACGTAAACTTAATATAATATTCCGTCTCTTTAATGATGGTATCGGATATCGTTATGAGTTTCCGCAACAGGAATCCATGGATTCATTAGTTATTATGAGCGAAGCAACAGAGTTTAAAATGCCGCGTATACATAAAGCTTGGTGGATTCCCGCATCCGACCCATATTATGAATGTATAGCAACATTCTCTCCCATAAATGAACTGGATACTGTACGCACTCCTCTAACAATGGAAACTGCAGAAGGAAAGTATCTTGCCATTCACGAAGCTAACCTGACAGATTATCCCAAAATGAATCTGACAGTCAAGGATTCTGCCACACTCTGCGCTTCATTAGTTCCTTGGTCTAATGGAGTTGCAGCATACATCAAAGCTCCATTTGTTACCCCTTGGAGAACAGTTGTTATTGGTGATAAACCGGGTGATCTGGTTACATCTTATTTGATGTTGAATCTCAACGAACCCTCCAAAATCAAAAATACTTCCTGGATAAAGCCAGGGAAATACATCGGTATATGGTGGGAAATGCATTTGGGTAAAGGAACATGGTATTATGGTCCCAAACACAGTGCTACCACTGCTAATACAAAGAAATATATAGACTTTGCATCAGAAAATGGTATCTCCGGCGTGTTGGTAGAAGGATGGAATGTCGGCTGGGAAGGAAACTGGATGAAACACGGGGATTCTTTAGACTTCACCAAACCTTATCCGGATTTTGATATTAAGGCAATCACTGATTATGCCCGTGAGAAAGGCGTAGAATTGATTGGACATCATGAAACAGCAGCTGCTACCCGCAACTACGAGAACCAATTGGACAAAGCCTTCGCTTTCTATCAACAATATGGAGTGCATGCCGTGAAAACTGGATATATGAATCGCCTAATGGATTTTAAAGAAGCTCATGACGGTCAGTATGGTGTACGTCACTATCGGAAAGTGATAGAAACTGCTGCCAAATATCAAATAGCTATTGACAACCACGAGCCTGTTATGCCTACCGGTATTGAGCGCACATGGCCTAATCTTATGACCCAGGAAGGCGTGCGCGGACAGGAACACAATGCATGGTCTCCCGATGGAGGAAATCCGCCGGAACATACAACTGTTATTCCTTTTACTAGAGGATTAGCCGGGCCCATGGACTTCACATTCGGAACTTTCAACTTTACTAACGAGGCATATCCGGGAACTCGTGTCAATACTACACTTTGCAAGCAATTAGCGCTATTTGTCGTGATCTACAGCCCCTTACAAATGGCCTCGGATTTACCAGAAAACTACAAAGGCATCAAAGCGTTCGATTTCATTAAAGATGTACCTACCGACTGGGATAAAACTTATGTGGTAGATGCCAAAATTGGTGATTATTCCGTGTTTGCGCGGAAAGACCGTAACACCAGCGATTGGTATGTAGGCTGCATCACAGACGAAAATGCAAGAGAATTGGATGTTCCTTTGAGCTTTTTGGATGCGGACGCGAAGTATACTGCTCAAATATATGCTGACGGTGACGATGCGGAATGGAAAACGAATCCGACTTCTTTCAAATATGAAGAGAAAATAGTAACAGCTTCTGACACACTTCATGTCAAACTGGCAACAAGCGGTGGATGTGCTATTCGTTTTATCAAACAATAATATGATTATGAAGAAAATACTAAGTATACTCCTTTTTCTAGTTGTTGTCTGCCAAATACGTGCGGAAGATGCTAATATCACTACCATGCATAAAATGACACAACGGTTGTTTCCTCAACATGCTTCATCTTTTGATTTCCGTCTGTTGAATAATACTTCAGCAGACACTTTTACCATCAAAAGTGAAGGGAATAAAATTATTATTTCCGGAAATAACGCTAACTCTATGGCAGTAGGTTTGAATCATTATTTGAAAAACTACTGTCTGACCACTATTTCATGGTATAAGGATGATCCGATAGAATTACCTAAAACTCTCCCTTCCATATCAACAGAAGTCACTATTAAGGCAAATGTCCCGACCCGTTTCTTTCTAAACTATTGTACGTTCGGGTATTCAATGACTTGGTGGAAATGGAGTGATTGGGAACATTTTATCGACTGGATGGCTTTAAATGGAATCAATATGCCTCTTGCTATTACCGGTCAGGAAGCTATCTGGTATAAAGTCTGGAGTAAACTGGGATTGACAGATGAAGAAATACGGGGATACTTTACAGGTCCTGCACATCTTCCATGGCATCGAATGTGTAACTTGGATGGCTGGCAAAGTCCTTTACCTAAAGAGTGGTTGTCAAGTCAGGCAGCGTTGCAGGAACAGATTGTTGCCCGTGAACGTGAATTTAATATGCGACCTGTATTGCCGGCTTTTGCCGGGCATGTACCGGCAGCATTGAAACGGGTTTATCCCAATATAAAAACAACCAGAGTAAGCGAATGGGGAGGTTTTGCCGATCAATATCGTTGTACTTTCCTGAATCCCATGGATTCTTTGTATGCGATCATACAAAAAGAATATCTTACCGAACAGACTCGTTTATATGGTACAAACCATATCTATGGCATCGATCCGTTCAATGAAATAGATCCTCCTTCATGGGATGCCGATTCTTTGGGAATGATGGCTAAGCATATCTATGAATCTGTAGCTGCTGTAGATCCTGAAGCGGTATGGTTGCAGATGACATGGCTGTTTTATGCTGACATCAAGCATTGGACCACTCCACGTATCAAATCCTATCTTCGTTCTGTGCCTCAAGACAGGTTGATTCTATTAGACTATTTCTGTGAATATACAGAAATCTGGAAACAGACAGACAGTTATTTCGGTCAACCTTATCTTTGGTGTTATCTGGGTAATTTTGGTGGCAATTCCTTTCTGTCAGGTCCGGTAAATTTGGTGAGCGAACGATTGGCAGATGCTTTAAAGAATGGCGGCAGTAATCTTAAAGGAGTAGGTTCCACTCTCGAAGGCATAGACCTGAATCAGTTTATGTATGAATTTGTTCTTGACAAAGCATGGAATGGAGGTCAGACAGATAAAGAATGGTTCTTTAAACTGGCAGACAGACGAATTGGCAAGATATCTCCTGAAGCGAGAAAAGCATGGGAAATACTAGCAAATAAAGTGTACGTCCAACCAGCACAAGTGGGACAAGGCACACTCACCAATGCGCGCCCCTGTTTGAAAGGAAATGGACATTGGACTACCAAACCAACGATTGAATATCAACCAAAAGATTTAGTTGAAGCATGGAGATTGCTATTATCTGTAAAAGACTGTCAACGGGATAGTTATGAGTTTGATCTGGTCAATATTGGACGACAAGTTTTAGGGAATTATTTTAATGTAGTCCGTGATGAGTTCACCCTTGCATATGAAGCGGGAGATATACCGATGATGAAAAACCGGGGGAATAAGATGAGAGAGATTCTTGCTGACCTTGATAAACTCGTTAGCTGTCATCCAACTTTCTCACTGCATAAATGGATCACTGATGCTCGTGATATGGGACATGATACCGCTTCTAAAAACTATTATGAAATGAATGCCCGTTCTCTGATTACCATTTGGGGAGATAGCTATCACCTGACCGACTATGCTAATCGATCATGGGCAGGTCTAACCAATCAATATTATTCTGTTCGGTGGGATCGTTTTATAAATAAAGTAATCGAGGCTGCTGAAAAGAAGAAGAATTTTGATGAAGAAGAATTCTTTAATCAATCACGGATTTATGAAAACGAATGGGTAAATCCTAGTAACAGAATCAGCTACAACGAAGGCGGTGACGGAATAAAACTAGCCCGCCAAATCTATAAAAAATACGCAAAAGAAATCATTCGATAAAATTATAAAGTATACCTCAATATGAGAACGAATAAACTACACTTGTTTTTATTTCTTTTAATGTGTTTCTGCCTGAACCTTTCAGTTCAGGCGGAAGCCTCTATCAACATTATCAAAGGTAAAGTCACCTGCGAAGGTAAAGGAATGGGGGGGGAGTAATGGTTACCGACGGCCATATATGTGTGCAGACCGACGCTTCAGGGAAATATAGTATCCCCACTTTGGGAGACAGTCGTTTTGTATATATTTGTACTCCTTCAGGCTATCTGACAGACCGGAAAGGAACTATCCCTTCTTTCTATCTACCTATTGATTATTCTAAAAAGCAAAACTATAATTTTAATCTGAAGAAGAATCCCAAAGATGATGTTTCCCATGTTTTTGTAGCTCAATCTGATATACAAGTTACTTCCAGAGACGAACTGGCTATTTATCAACATGTAGTCGACGATTGCAAACAACTTCTCTCTTCTTATGCAACAACAGAAGTTTTTGGAATTGATTGTGGAGACATTGTAGGCGATCATCAAGAATTATATCCCGATTATTTGAAAAGAGCCGATCAACTGAATATACCTATCTATCGTGTAGTTGGCAATCATGATATGAATTATGACGGTCGCACGCATGAAACTTCCTACAAGACTTTTGAAGATACTTTTGGTCCTTCTTACTATTCTTTTAATAAGGGAAATGCCCATTATATTGTAGTAGACAATAATTTCTTTATCGGACGTGATTATTTCTATATGGGTTATCTGGATGAGAAAACATTTGCATGGCTTGATAAGGATTTATCATACGTACCGAAAGGGGCACTCGTATTCTTCATTATGCATATCCCTTCCCGCCAAACAGAAAAACAAGAAGCTTTTTTGTATAACTATGATATGATTGGTAATCAGATGGTCAACGCAGGTGCACTGCATCAGATGTTGAAACCCTACAAAGCACATCTTATCACAGGACATACTCATTACAATCTTAATGTCGTATTCGATGAGAATCTGATGGAACATAATACGGCTGCAGTTTGTGGTACGTGGTGGAAAGCGGATATTTGTCTGGATGGTACTCCACGTGGTTATGGCGTATATGAAGTAAATGATAACGATGTAAAATGGTATTACAAAAGTTCCGGATACCCCAAAGAACATCAATTTCGTTCTTATCCTGTAGGAGCTTCTAAGGAACATCCGTCAGATATTATTGCTAATGTATGGAACTGGGATAAACTGTGGAAAGTGGAATGGCTGGAAGACGGTCAGTTGATGGGAAACATGACACGATATACTGGTTTAGATCCATACGCATCAGTAGTATGTTCGGACCGGGAAAAGATGGTATATACATGGATTACCCCAAGACCTACCCAACATATGTTTCGGGCAACTCCTAAAAATAAAGATGCTCATATAACGGTTAAAGTAACCGACCGTTTTGGCAAAGAATATATTCAAACAATCAATCCATAGATATATGAATAAACGTGCTTATGCTTTAGATGCCCTACGAGGTTATGCCATCATCACGATGGTGCTTTCGGCAACTGTTGCATGGAATTCTCTACCCGGATGGATGTATCACGCACAAACTCCTCCTCCGGACAGAGCTTTCGATGCCAGTTTATCGGGAATCACCTGGGTGGATCTTGTTTTTCCATTCTTCCTGTTTGCAATGGGTGCTGCTTTCCCTTTCTCGATCAAAAAAAGATTTGAGAAAGGGGATACTAAGTTACGATTAGTATATGAAGCTATCAAGCGAGGTGTGCAATTGACTTTCTTTGCTATTTTTATTCAACATTTTTATCCGTATGTTTTAAGTAATCCACAAGACGTGCGTGCCTGGTTATTATCCATTCTTTGTTTTATTATACTATTTCCTATGTTCATTCGCATCCCTCTGAAAATGCCAGATTGGATGCGTACAGTTATCAAGGTAACGGCCTATGTAATAGCCATTGTCTTGTTACTGACAACTCAATATGCAAATGAAAGAACTTTTGATGTATCATTCAACAACATAATCATATTACTGCTGGCAAATATGGCTGTTTTTGGTTCGGTCATATATATTTTCACAATGCAAAATCTCCGGGCACGAATAGGTGTATTACTAATATTGATGGCTTTGTTATTAAGTGGACAGGTTGACAATTCCTGGACACAAGCTATATACACCTACACACCTCTACCTTGGGCTTTTCATTTTGAGTATTTACAATATCTCCTTATCGTGATTCCGGGAAGCATCGCCGGAGAGTATTTGATGGAGTGGCTGAAGCAGCACAATGATTCGTCTGTTGAATCTACAAATAAATGGAAAGCTATCGCAATGATTCTTTTGACATTAGCTATAATTATTGTAAATTTGGCAGGACTTTATACACATTATTCAGTCTTGAACCTGATAATAAATATTCCGTTGCTGATAAGTGGAGTCTTTTTATTGAGAAAGGGCACAGGATTTATAAAGCTTTGGAGAGAACTTTTTACAGCCGGAGCTTTCTTAGTTGTTTTGGGATTATGCTTTGAACCTTTTCAGGGAGGTATAAAAAAAGATCCCGCCACTTTGAGTTATTTATTTCTCACTTCAGGTCTGGCATTTATGGCTTTATTGCTTTTAAATGTGATATGTGATTATTTTCGTTGTGTAAAGAGTACCCGTTTTCTTGTAATGCCCGGACAAAATCCCATGATGGCCTATGTAGTAGGAGATCTGTTGATTATGCCCGTAATCAATTTATTAGGAATTGCATCATTGCTTGTTTATTTCAATGAGAATGCATGGATGGGATTTTTACGAGGGGTAGTATTAACGGCATTATCAGTATTGGTAACCATGTTCTTTACCCGAATAAAATGCTTTTGGAGAACTTGAAACAATAATATTCAAAATATGAAAAGAAGAATTTGTGTTTTTATAATGCTTTTTTTGATGTGTCATATATATGCCCAACTAGTATATCATGATGCATCAAAGTTCCCTCTATTAGGAAAAGCCACCGAAGCCACCGGAGTACGATATGAAAGACTTCCGGATTCATTGAAGAATATTTCCCGTGCTCCGTTATGGAATTTAAGTCGTAATTCTGCCGGAATGGCGATACGTTTTTTGCAGTAATTCTACCACGATAGCTGCAAAATGGGAAGCTCTTATCAATTTTCATATGAATCACATGACTGATACAGGTGCAAAAGGCTTAGACCTTTATTGTCTTCAGAAGAATGGGGAGTGGCGTTTTGTAAACAGTGGTCGTCCAAATGGAAAAACAAATCAAGCAACAATCATTGCTAACATGCAACCGGAAGAGAGAGAATATATGCTTTATCTTCCTCTCTATGACGGTTTGGTTTCCCTATCTATAGGGATTGATTCGTTAGCTACTATCGATCAGCCTTTAATTGATTATCCAATTCGCCAGAAGCCGGTTGTATTTTATGGAACCAGTATTCTTCAAGGAGGTTGTGCTTCACGTCCCGGAATGGCACATACAAACATTATATCAAGAAGATTAAATCGTGAATGTATCAATCTGGGATTCAGTGGAAATGCATTGCTAGATTTAGAAGTTGCCAAAGTAATAGCCGAGGTAGATGCCAGTGTTTTTGTTTTGGACTTTGTGCCTAATGCTTCTGTAGAACAGATGAAAGAACGTATGGAGACATTCTATCACATCATTCGTAGTAAGCATCCGGATACGCCTATTATTTTCATAGAAGATCCTATATTCACCCATACATTTTATGATGAAAGAATTGCTAAGGAGGTACAAAGAAAGAATGATACGCTAAAGGAGATATTCAACCGACTAAAAAAGAAAAATGAGAAAAATATCATTTTAATCTCTTCAAAGAATATGCTGGGAGAAGATGGAGAAGCCACAATTGATGGTATTCATTTCACTGATTTAGGCATGATGAGATATGCTGATCTTGTCTGTCCAATCATAAAAAAAGCAATCAAATAAAATAGTGTCGCTATCGGCTTGGTATAGCGTCGCTATATGAAGCTTATAGCAACGCTATCCTGTTGACATAGCGTCACTATTTTAATAATCTTAATAGGTGGCTTTTTCGTACGCTATATCAATAGAAACAAATCTTCAAATATCAAAATGATAAAATGTCATTTTGATATTTGAATTGCACTATAATCGAATTTATTCAGTCTCAATGCCAGGAGTGGAAAAGAATCGTACGGATTAGTGATCTGCATAATTCAGGAATCAAAGAAATCCTTTTATTATAGAGCATAATCATTATTATTGAATATTATGCGCTGCATAATGAATGCATTTATCAATCCATACATGCTTTTTGTTTGATTAAACAGAGCCCTAAAAACACTTCTAATAAATCACGAAATCCTATTTTCACGAGTAAAATATGCTTCCTTTTAAATGTACGTGGCGTTTCTTATAAACCAACCTTGTGTTTCTTATAAACCAACCTTGTGTTTCTTTAAAACCAACCGTACGTTTCATTAGAATCAACCGTATGTTTTTCGCAAATAATACGGTAATTTATATGCAAATGACCGTTCTTTTATTCGTAATTATGCATATAAATACCGTATTTTATTTGTTTATTTCTCTACTTCTTTTCATTTACAAAGGATAGGAAATAGTAGAATCTATAAAAAAGCGACAGAAAGCAAATCTTTTTAGTATAAAATAATCACATTGATATTTACGTTCTCCAAAACCATTTGATTTTTGTGAAGAACATAGTCACTAAAACTGCCAAAGAAGTAAGAATTACTCCTTGGAGAAAACCTAACCAAGCACTTTGTTGAAAATAAGATAACAATGAAGCAACTCCTAATATGTTAGCTAATGGCATAATCAATAAATCGCCGACCACATAAGCTATCATTGGATTCTGACCGGACATGACTAAAAAACGAGTACTTTTGACACACCGGAAATAGTCACAAATAATACTTAGGAATATAAGAGCCAGGAAAGCCAGCCCGGAAGTAACAAAGAAATAACTAAAAGTTGTCGGATCTTTTTTAATGCCATCCTGAAAAGGTTCAAAACACAAACCCAAAAGAAGTAAGTATGCGCCTGCATTAAACAACTTTTTCCATAATAGGGCTATTCCATCCACCCTGTGTGGAAATATACATTTGCCTGCTAGTAGCAATAAAACTGTAACCACCAGATTAATAACCAAATTACGAGTGTAGAGACCGTAAAGATTACTAATGATAAGAACGACGGATAATATCATCAACATGATACTCATTTTACGATAAGGAGATGTAGCATAATCATCCGTCTCTTTTTGATATGTTTTCATCCACTCCGCTAAATATTCGCCAGCTATACTGCCGGGAATAACGATAAATAAGTATTTCAAGTAATCAAACCGATACATCCATGGCAGAGGAGTATAATTAAATACACTCTGTGTCCATGAACCATCCACTGTACTCCCTAATATCATTGTCAGTAGCAATATCAGAATTCCTAAACGTATCCAACGATTATGCATTGTGAAAATGTAAAGAATAGAGCCGAAAATAGCCATATTGGCCAACAACAAAATGATGATATTACTGGAGAATAGGCTGAATGTCTTGTCATCCGCATAGGAGGTGGTTGCTAACATGATAGCAGCGATAATGTAAGCTCCAACTTTTATTGAAGTATGTACCCAATCCGGCATCTTCAAAGGAATACGCATAAACATGGGAAATAGAACAATAAAACAGAGTATAGCCAGCAACCATGCCCTCATATCTTGTGGAGAGCTTAACATATACGGATAAAAATGCTGGATAAAAATAGCAAAGAAAGTCAACTGAATCCCCCGTTTAACAGCTTCATAAACAAGTTTCAGTTTTGAATCACCTTTTTCAGCACGTTTCCTTATGGAAAAAGGAGACGCGGCTCCCATAGCGAACAAGAAAAAAGGAAACACAAGATCTACCCAAGTAATGCCGGGTAACAACGGATTAAACACATGATCTGGCGGAGGCGTTTGCGCATGACTCATCCAACCGGGAAGAACATGCGTTACGATGGTAGCCGAAAGTACCATCGTAATAATTGCATATCCTCTTAAAGCATCTAAAGCTAAAGCTCTGTTGTTCATAAAGCTCCCCCTTCACGCATTCCTTTTTCTACTTCCTTCCAAAGATTCTTTTGGATGATGTGTACAATATCAAATACCATGAGTCCATCCGATCGACGGAGGTTCATTTCTATTGTTTCAGATAATTTTCCCGGGTTATCGTAGAATTGATCTACCAGGATACCACCCATAAACTTGTTATCTTTCAGAATTTGACGTAAGTGTTGACAAGAACCTTCCACACAGTACCATGTACCGGCTTGAGCTTGTGAGTCTGTTTCGTTCCAGATACTGCGGTTCGTTTTCTTATACTCTTCTATTGTTATGTCTGTATAGTAATTTCCAGTTGCATACAAATCAATCAGCTCTGCATATCCATAATTTTTATATTCGGGAGTAGCCCAGCTGAAATCTTGAGACGGATCATACTTTTTACTGGCGAAATTAACTCCTACTTCGTAGTAAGACGGATACCAAGCTCCAGTATATGTGCCAAAGGAAACTTTTGGATTGGTAGCTTTAACTTCTTTACGTGCCAATGCCATAAAATCAGTAATGTTTTTCGTCCTCCATTCAATCCATTTCTGGAAAAACTTTCCCGGTTGCATGATATACTTCCCACCAGCATTCTTCTTCCAAACAAAAATATCTTCGGGGAACTTGGTCACTTTCTTATCTATATATTCTTCAAATTTCTCACGCGAAAGTGATGAAAAGTCGGCTGTTATACCATCATAACGTACGCGATCGAGCATCAGTCCATCCAAATCAGGATAATTGGTCACCACTTCTTTCAGTACATTCAGAATATGCGTCCGATATTCCTCATTCAAGGGGTTAATCATAGCACCGTATTTCTGTTTTTCTTCCGTGATTGGAATAATGCCTTTCTCGGGAGTATACACCATTGATGCCCAGTCCGGATGTCCGCTATATACCATTCCGCGATCGAAATAATTGTGTCCGGCGCAGAACACATTTAGGGAAGCATGAATCTCAAGTCCCAATTCATGCCCTTTTTTAATGAAATGTTGCAAGTAATCAAAATTCCCAGCTTTTGCACCTTTCCATTCTTTCATCTGTGGGGCAAACTGGCTTTGATAAAGCACTTCTCCGGTAATGGGGCGGATGTCCACTATTGCGTGGGTAAAACCTAATGATTTGATTTTCTCCAGATAGTAGTCTATCGAGTCTTTATGACTGAAACGTTCGAAATTAGCTTCGGCATCAAACCACATTAAAGCGGGTTTCTTCTTGATTACAATCCGAAAAGGAGAAGCAGGAATTTCCGCATTGTTACATAGTTCTCCCAACATATAATTCCGGAAACAATAGCGCACCTCTACCGGATCATTTACAGAATCATTCCATACTTTTACAGTGGATGAGCCATTGATAATTTCTGCTTTAGCCGATCGTAATATACCATCTGTCCCGACTATTTCAAATCCTTTTATATTTTGATTTTCAGGAGTCAATCCATCTTCACCATGTTCAAAATCTATCTCTACTATGTTCTCTTTTATCCGGTGGGATTTATATATAGGACCGGAATATTGAATACCTTTACGATGATAGGTCTTTGCCAATGCCCAATAAGCCAATCGCTCACCGATCTTTATTTTATAAGGTGAATGAATAAAGTTTTCACTTCCGGCATCTCCTGTTGTCACCATCCCGACATTAGGAACTTCTGACATCAATTCCAACTGACATTGACGGAACCAAGCCCAATCCTGTTTATCATTGCCTTCCGATTTCCACGGCGCAATCTGTACGTAATAAAATGGCATTTGGGGATTATTGAAGAATGTTCTCCATTGAGAAACCATCGCAGGAAATAATCTTTTATATAATCCAGGATCGGGTGTGTTTGCTTCGCCTTGATACCAGATAACTCCTTTAACAGGAAATCCTTTCCATGGATTTACCATTGCATTCCATAATAATGTGGGAGTCCCTGCCGTCCATTCAAACTCTTTCTGTTCCACGCAGGGTAATGCTATTTCCGAGAAGTCCGACAAAGTCTCTTTATCCATCCAGGCCTCTATTTTTGACATACTCCAGGAACAATGTATCAGTCCGACGGGAATATCCAGAGATTGTTGTAGCTGATTACCAAAGAAATAAGCTGTCGCACTGAAATTAGCAACTTCTTCCGGAGAGGCTTCTTCCCATTCTCCTTCCACCCCAGTTTCCTGTGGAGTGGTACTCCAGGCATTTTTTACTGTATAGAGGCGCAATGGACGTTGAGGATTGGCAGATACAATGTACGGCTGGGAGCCAAACACTGGCTGTCCACGGAATCCTTTTACAGGCATCTCCATATTCGACTGTCCGGAACAGAACCAGACTTCTCCT
>Ga0192241_10519_pt1 | contig 17513 bp, 16 predicted proteins | sample Koala_Koa27_I3_FD_131239 | JGI IMG/M metagenome (GOLD analysis project Ga0192241, IMG submission 131239) | Enriched cells from koala feces incubated with labeled cellulose particles, San Francisco Zoo, California, United States - Koala_Koa2-7_I3 ... | reverse complement strand
TGTTATCCGGGCGTAACAATCCGAACAGTGAATTTATTATTAAACTACTGAACCGGTTTCCGGATGTAAACCCGGATTGGTTTTTACTGGGCAAAGGGAGTATGATGCGCACGTTCTCCGATGAAGAAAAATCTCCGAAAAAAGAACTACCTTTGTCCGGCAAACAAATTTCCATTTTGCCGGCAGAGACAATGGACGATCATCTGAAAGAAGCGAAAAGGATCGAAAAAGTCATTGTTTTTTATACCGACAGGACGTTTACCGTGTATACAGAAGACGATAATAAGCAGACAACTTCCCGGTAGGAAGATAATGATATGGAATTTTTTCAATTCGAATTACCCAATGGCATTCGTTGTATTCACCGCCCCTCCAAATCAATGGTTTCGTACTGTGGTTTGACCATTAATACCGGAAGCCGGGACGAACTTCCTGGAGAACATGGGATGGCCCATTTTCTGGAACATGCTATTTTTAAAGGGACTCGTCGGCGAAAAGCATTTCAGATAAACAGCCGTCTGGAAAATTTGGGTGGAGAATTAAATGCGTTCACTACCAAGGAAGAAACGGTTGTACATGCCACTGCGCTCAAGCGTGATTTTGCGAAGGCTGCTGAATTGATCGCCGATATCGTATTTAATCCGACCTTCCCGCAAAAAGAATTAAACCGTGAAAAGGAGGTAATTTTCGATGAAATAAACTCGTATAAAGATTCACCGGCCGAGCGCATCTATGACGATTTTGAGGATCGTATTTTTGCCGGTTCTTCCTTGGGACACAACATATTGGGAAACAAGCGGGCCGTATCGAAGTACGATACGAGTGATGCCTTGCATTTTCATCGGCGGACTTATAATACCGATCAAATGGTATTTTCTTCTGTCGGAGCTATGGGAATAAAACGCTTCAGGGACGTTTGTGAGCGGAGTTTCGGTTCGATTGCTGCCAATCCACGCTCATTCTCCAGAGAGGAGTCTAAAGAAAATCCAGTTTTTACCGTATCAAAGCGGCACAGTACGTTCCAGGCACATTGCGTCCTGGGCGCCAGGGCTTACTCCAATAAGGATCCGCGCCGGCTTCCTTTTGCACTCTTGGTAAATATGCTTGGGGGAATGTCTTCCAACTCACTGTTAAACATAGCTTTAAGAGAGAAAAATGGCTTTTCTTACAACATAGAGGCCAATTACACCCCTTTTTCTGATACCGGAATTATGTCTATTTATTTTGGCACAGATAAAGATAAAGTCGATTTCTGTTTTGAATTGATTTACAATGAAATAAAGAAGGTTATTTTGGGAAAAATCACACCCCGGCAATTTTCCAGAATGAAAAAACAATTTATCGGCCAACTCCATATTTCCATGGAAAGTAACGAAGGAAATATGTTGAGTGCGGGTAAGTCTTTATTGGTGTACAACAAAGTAGAGGAAACAGCGCAAATCGTAAAACGCATCGAGAAACTGACCCTTACACAGCTTATTGAGGTAGGTAAGGAGATCTATCAGCAACCGTTATCCTCCTTGGTTTATCAATAAAAAAAAGAGGCTTTTCCGCCTCTTTTATCGATTATTCTACCACAGTTTGTCCGGGTCATCACTATCTTCCTCCGTAAACTCAAAGGTCGAGTCATCGATCTCCATAGCTTCCGGTTCCGTATACGGCGTTCCGTTTAACTTACGAACATTCTTTGCTACGTCTTGTTTGAGGTTGTTTTTCTCTATCGTAAATTCCACTTCATCTCCCACCTCTAACTCGGAAAATTCGCCGATCACATCCTGATAGTGAAAAAAGAGGTTGTTATTCGGGTATTTGATAAACCCGAAGCCATTTTTAATGCTCAGGATTTCACTGGTTTCCGTCCGTTTATTTTCGGTAGCAGTAGATTTATATTCAGGGGTGACAAAAAGTTCTTCGATCAACGGATCGTTCATCTCCAATCCTTCATCGATCACATCGTGCATTGGAACCGGGTATGAGGCCAGCCGAAGCAGGTCGTGCGAGGTCTTGGTCACGATTTTTACTCCGTCTTCATTTTGATAATCGAACTCCCAGCTTAGCAGCATCACATTCACGCCCATAGCGTTCAGCTTCCGCACGAGCGGTACATAATTCGTGTCGGAAACAATCAGGGCTACCACATCGAGGTTTCTCAATATCGTCAGTTCAAACACTTCCAGCGAGAGCCAAACATCGATTCCGCGCTCTTCCTTGCGTCCCATCAGGTTGCGTAAAGGGAGGTAGTGGGTGTGAATATCTTCCGACATCAGGATATCGTCAAAAACCCGGTCGTTATAGAGCTGGTTCCCACGCTGGCTGGCTTCCGCGGCATTAATACGTCCCCGGAAATAATGCGCCTCCACGATCCGGCACTTCTTGATCTCTTCATTTTCCTCTTCGGCAATCCAGTTGCGAATGAAATTATGAAGCCCCGTAATACTTAAACGACGCCGTTGCGGATGAATGTAGTTGTAATAATTGGATGCATGCAGGAGAAAATTCCCGTCATAGAAAACACCGATTTTCTTCATCTTACGTACTTGACTTTATTATTATATATAATATCTAATAGGAACCCGGCGGATAGGAACCCGCAAAAACCACTCTTGGGAAATATTTAGTATGCAAGATAATGACGCAATTTTTCCTCACGCTGGTCATAGTTCTATACAAAAATAGATAAAAAAACAAATTGCAAACAATTGAAAACGAATATTTCAGAATAAACACCGCAATAATCTCCCGCGGCAGCGGTATCAGAGCAGAATATGATTATCTTTGAGGTTATAAAACTTTCGTTCGAATTCATTTAAACCGCTCATTATGAAGTATATCAGAAATATTGAGGAATTGAATAAACAGATTCAATACATTCAGAAGGCATTACAAAATACAGATGAAAATAACCGGATAAGCCACATAGAATACGATATAATCTTAGATAAGTTACGGTTTATTTATGAACAGTTACAGAATTCAGAGTTTTCTCAGCAGTGCGTGCATGTGGTCAGCGATGACCGTTCCGATGAAACGCCGGCCGGAGGCGATGCGGAGCCGCCGATACCGATGAATATGGAGGAATTGATTGAAAAACCGTTTATGCCGCACCCGGCAGTGGATAAAAGCATCATAGAATCATTGTATGGGGAGGAAATCCTGGAACCTCACCCAAAGGAATCCGTGATCAGCGAGACCGTTGGCGGTGAGGAAAATGCCGTAGAAAGTTCTTCACGGGTATTAAACGAAACATTGGCCGGTAATGTGGCTCAGGATGTGGCCTCCATGCTTTCGGCCCAGGCATGTACCCAACTTAGAAATAAAATCGGTTTGAATGACCGGTTGATGCTTCTGAACGATCTGTTCGGAAATGATGCCGATTTATATGAACGTACACTGGACGCGCTGGACGGGGCCGAAAGTTTGGACGATGCCTACATCTACCTGTCGGAACACTTTGCTTTGGATGATGAAAAAGAAGGGGTGAAATTATTGATCTCGCTATTGGAAGCGAAGTTTAATTAGTATGGCCAAACTTTTTATCGTACCGACACCCGTCGGGAATCTGGAAGATATCACTTTGCGGGCCATACGTATTCTGAAAGAAAAGCCGGTTATTTTAGCAGAAGATACCCGCACGACCCATTTTTTGTTGAAACACCTGGGAATCGAGGAAAAAAAAGTCATTTCCCACCACAAGTTCAACGAACATAAGACCGTAAACCTGGTATCGGAACATATTCTGGCCGGAGAAGATATCGTTTTGGTTTCAGATGCCGGGACACCCGGCATCTCTGATCCGGGTTTTTTGTTAGTACGGACTTGTATTGAAAAAGGAATTGAAGTCGAAACCTTGCCGGGGGCTACCGCATTTCTTCCGGCTTTGGTCAACAGCGGATTCCCGACGGACCGGTTCTGTTTCGAAGGATTTCTGCCACAAAAAAAAGGCCGGCAAAAAAGAGTGGAAGCCCTGCGGGATGAAGAGCGAACAATGATCTTTTACGAGTCTCCGTACCGCGTAGTGAAAGCGCTTCAACTTTTTGGCGAAGTTTTCGGTCCGAATCGTCAGGTCAGTGTTTCGAGGGAAATATCCAAACTATTTGAAGAAACAGTACGCGGAACCATCGAAGAAGTAACATCGGTATTTACCGATAAGGAACCCAAGGGAGAGTTCGTGATTGTAGTCGCCGGGAAAAACAAGCCGGGAAAAGAATTTAAAAACTGCGAACAAGGATCGGAATGAGAATAAGCGGATATTTCTCACGTCATTTATTATGTTAAATAGACTTGGTGAATCGAATTTGATTATAATATATATTATGTTAAATACAGTCTGTAATGGGGACATCCTTCTACTCTTTATATATATAAATCCCGGTTTTTCAAACCGGGATTTTTGTTTGTATTGCCGATGGCTTTACAATTCTTTTCAATTAGCCGGTAAATTCTTTAATGCTCGATCTATACGCCTTAATGTTTCTTCTTTACCGATCACTTCACAGATTTCAAATAAATTCGGGCCTTGCGATGAGCCGACTAAAGCCAGCCGTAAACAATTCATGACTTGTCCCATCGGATACTCATACGTAACGATCCAGTCGTGCACCATGGGCTCGATACGTTCTTTATTGAAATCGACCAATCCGTTCAGCACACTCCTCAGGCGGTCTACCCGCGCCGGGTTTTCTCCTTTCCAGAATTTTTTTACCGCCTTTTCATCATAAGAATCCGGAGCGACAAAAAAGTAGGATGATAACGACCAGAAATCGGCAACAAAGGTGGCCCGTTCTTTTATCAAACCTACGATCTTAACCAGTTTTTCGTCCGGAACCGCGATATTCCGCGCTGTCAATTCTTCTTTATATAACTCTGCTAACTCATTATCTGATTTGAGTTTGAGGTACTGTCCGTTGAACCACCTGGCTTTCTCCGGATCGAACCGCGCACCGGATTTACTAACACGCTCCAAAGAGAATTGCGCGATTAATTCCTCCATGGAAAGAATTTCCTGTTCTGTGCCCGGATTCCATCCCAGCAAAGCCAGTAAATTAACAAAGGCCTCCGGAAAATATCCGTCTTCACGGTATCCCCGTGAAATGTCGCCTTCGGGGCTTTTCCATTCCAGCGGAAAAACCGGAAATCCGAATTTATCACCGTCTCGCTTGCTCAGTTTGCCAGAACCTGTGGGTTTTAACAGCAATGGTAAATGGGCAAACTGCGGTTGGGAATCGGACCATCCGAATGCTTCGTAGAGTTTATAATGCAATGGCAGCGAGGGCAGCCATTCTTCTCCCCGGATTACATGGGAAATTTCCATCAAGTGGTCGTCTACGATATTGGCCAGATGGTATGTAGGTAGTTGATCTGCAGATTTATACAGCACTTTATCGTCCAGTGTCGACGTATTTACCGTAACCTCCCCGCGGATCAGGTCAGACATTTGGACTTCTTCGTTTTCCGGCATCCGGAAACGGATTACCCATTGGTCTCCCCGCTCGATTCGCCGGCATACTTCTTCCTTCGGCAGGCGGAGAGAGGTATCCAATTCATTGCGGACGGCATAGTTATAGGAAAACACCTTCCCGTCGGCTTCGTATTGGGAGCGAACCTCGTTCAGGGCCTCCGGTGTATCGAAAGCGTAATAGGCATTGCCCGACTCCACCAATTCCAACGCGTATTTAAGGTAGATATCCCGGCGTTCACTCTGACGGTACGGAGCGTGGGGACCCCCCTGCTCCACCCCTTCGTCGACCGTGATGCCGCACCAGGCCAGGGCTTCATTGATATACTGTTCCGCTCCCGGAACAAATCGTTGGGAGTCGGTGTCTTCTATGCGGAGAATGAACGTACCTCCATGCTGGCGGGCAAACAAGTAGTTGTATAAGGCTGTTCTCACACCGCCCATATGGAGCGGTCCGGTCGGGCTGGGTGCGAAACGTACACGTACTTTCGAATCTTTCATAATCGATGTTTTAAATGCTTACACATTAAAGAGGAAGTGCATGATGTCCCCGTCCTGAACGACATATTCTTTGCCCTCGATGGCGATTTTTCCGGCTTCCCGACAGGCTTTTTCCGAACCCAGCTCGACGTAATCGTTGTACTTAATGACCTCCGCCCGGATAAATCCTTTTTCGAAGTCGGTGTGGATAACTCCCGCTGCCTGAGGTGCTTTAGTCCCTTTGGTGTAGGTCCATGCCCGGGTTTCCTGAACACCGGTGGTGAAATAGGTTTCCAGATTCAGCAGGCTGTATGCGGCACGGATCAAACGGCTTACCCCCGATTCCGACAGTCCGGCTTCTTCCAGGAACATCCGGCGTTCCTCGTAAGACTCCAATTCGGCAATATCCGCTTCCGTCGCCGCGGCTACGATCAGGATTTCCGCGTCTTCGTCTTTCACCGCCTGACGAACGGCTTCCACATGCACATTTCCGTTTACGGCGCTCGCCTCGTCCACATTGCAGACGTACAATACCGGTTTATTGGTCAGCAAATGCAAATCGTGCACCAGCTTTTGGTCTTCCTTATTGTCGATCACGACCGTTCTGGCCGACTTACCCTGTATTAGTGCCTCTTTATACTGTACCAGAATGTCATACAGCCGTTTAGCAGCTTTATCTCCCCCCGTCTGGGCCTGTTTCTGCACCTTTGCGATGCGGCCTTCCACCGTTTCGAGGTCTTTCAGCTGCAACTCGGTATCGATGATTTCTTTGTCGCGTACCGGATCGATCGATCCGTCTACGTGGGTAATGTTGCCGTTATCGAAACAGCGCAATACATGAATGATCGCATCGGTCTCCCGGATGTTGCCGAGGAACTTATTCCCCAGTCCCTCTCCTTTCGAAGCGCCTTTGACCAGTCCGGCGATATCTACGATCTCAATGGTGGTCGGGATAATTTTTTTCGGGTTATCGATTGAAGCCAATTTGACCAACCGTTCGTCCGGAACGGTAATCACACCGACATTCGGCTCGATGGTACAAAAAGGGAAGTTCGCCGCCTGCGCGCGTGCGCTGGACAGGCAGTTGAAAAGGGTCGATTTTCCCACGTTGGGCAACCCTACGATGCCGCATTGCAATGCCATTATATTCTTTCGCTTTAGTTTCTGAATTTAAGTTGCAAAGATAACCCAAACCACCCAACGGCGCAAGCCGGGCCGTCTGTTTCGGTGTGGATTTTGTTTCTTTTCACAACAAAAGAGCATAAAAAGACGTTCTAATAGGCCATGCCAATCACATAAAATGCGCTATCTTTGCGAATTAACACGAACAATGATCCATGACTACCAATAAAGACAACTATATACACGTCAAGGGTGCCCGCGTCCACAACCTGAAAAATATCGAAGTTAAGATTCCGCACAATCAACTGGTTGTGATCACGGGATTATCAGGGTCCGGAAAATCCACGCTCGCCTTCGATACGATTTTCGCGGAGGGGCAGCGCCGGTACGTGGAAAGCCTTTCGGCCTATGCCCGCCAATTTCTCGGAAAAATCAATAAGCCTGATGTCGATTTCATCACCGGCATCGCTCCGGCCATCGCTATCGAACAGAAAGTAAATACCCGGAATCCCCGCTCTACCGTGGGAACCACCACGGAAATCTACGATTACCTCAAACTACTGTTTGCCCGGATCGGACACACCTTTTCTCCGGTATCGGGCCAGCAGGTGAAAGCGCACAGTGTCGATGATGTGGTGGGCTACCTGTTAAGTTTGCCGGAGGATAGCCGGATGATGGTGCTTGCTCCGGTGGTTCTCGGTCCGAACCAGGGATTTATCGAAAAACTGACCCTGCTTGTAAAGGAAGGAATTCAGCGGATTTGGGTCGACAACCAGGCCCGGTTTATCGATGATATCCTGCCGGAAATCGACACGTACCAGGCCGCTGACCTGCAGTTACTGATCGACCGGGGGCGCATTTCCAAAGACGAGGAGTCCGCCAACCGTTTTGCCGAATCGGTACAGACGGCGTTTCAATACGGCAAAGGCATTTGCAGGATCGGTTACTGGAAGGATAACGATGAGCTTGTCCTTTCCGAATTCAACAATAAATTCGAAATGGACGGTATTGTTTTCGATGAGCCGAACGAGCAGATGTTCAGTTTTAATAATCCGATCGGGGCTTGTCCGCGCTGCGAGGGCTATGGAAAAGTGATCGGCATCGACGAGGACCTGGTGGTTCCGGACAAATCGAAAAGCATTTACGACGACGCCATCGCCTGCTGGCGCGGGGATACGATGAAGCAGTGGAAGGAACAACTGGTCCGCCATGCGGCGAAATTCGACTTCCCGATCCATCGTCCGTTTTATGACCTGACCCCGCAGCAAAAGAAATTGCTGTGGAAAGGAAATAAACATTTTCACGGCTTAGACGAGTTCTTCGAATACCTGGAACGGGAGCGCTATAAAATCCAGTACCGGGTCATGCTCTCCCGCTATACAGGTAAAACGACCTGCCCCGATTGCGGCGGCCACCGTCTGCGGCCGGAGGCTTTTTATGTTAAAATCGGCGGATTGAATATCGGGCAGATGGTAGAAATGCCGGTCGAAAAATTGCACGCATTTTTTGCCGATCTTCAGCTGGATGAATACGACGCCAGAATCGGCGAACGGACACTCACCGAAATCCGTAACCGCCTTCAGTATTTATTGGATGTCGGCCTTGGCTATTTAACGCTGGATCGTCTCTCCTCTACTCTTTCCGGAGGGGAAAGCCAGCGGATCAACCTGTCTACCTCGTTGGGCAGCAACCTGGTCGGTTCGCTCTACATTCTGGACGAACCGAGCATCGGCCTGCACCCGCGGGACACCCACCGGCTGATCAAGGTATTGAAACAACTTCGGGATCTGGGCAACACCGTTATCGTGGTTGAACACGAAGAGGAAATTATCCGTGCTGCCGATACCATTATCGATATCGGACCGGAAGCCGGATACAACGGCGGAGAGATCACTTTCGTGGGTTCGATCGACGAACTGGAAGATGCTCAAAATAGCCTGACAGCCAAATACCTGACCGGAAAAGAAACCATTCCCCAACCGAAAAAATACCGGAAGTGGAATCACTATATCGGTATCAAAGGCGCCCGGGAACACAACCTGAAAGGAATCGATGTGAAGATTCCGCTGGGAATCATGACCTGCGTAACCGGTGTCAGCGGGAGTGGTAAGTCGTCGCTGGTGAAGGGCATTCTCTACCCTGCCCTGCGCCGCGAACTGCATGAGGTGGGACTCAAGCCGGGCAGTTTCGAAGGGCTTTACGGAGACATCGACCGGATTAAACACGTGGAAATGATCGACCAGAATCCGATCGGTAAATCCTCCCGATCCAATCCGGTGACTTACATCAAAGCTTATGATGAGATCCGCAAACTGTTTGCCGAACAGCCCTATGCGAAGCACAACGGGATGAATTCCACGCATTTTTCGTTCAACATTGCCGGAGGCCGCTGCGAAGAGTGCCAGGGGGAAGGATTTACCAAGATCGAGATGCAGTTTATGGCCGACGTAGAACTTACCTGCGAGGCTTGCGGAGGCCGGCGTTTTAAAGACGACATCCTGGAAGTCAAATACCGGGAGAAAAATATTTACGACGTGCTGGAGATGACGATCGACGAAGCGGTCGATTTTTTCCGGGAAGAAGCCTCTTTATATACCCGGAAAATCGTCGATAAACTGGAAACCCTTCAAAAGGTCGGCTTGGGCTACATTAAATTGGGACAGTCTTCATCCACACTCTCCGGTGGTGAGAGCCAGCGGGTTAAGCTCGCCTCCTTCCTGGTCAAAGAGAGCAACCCGGATCCAATCCTTTTTATTTTCGACGAACCGACAACCGGGCTGCATTTTCACGACATTAAAAAATTACTTCAGTCGTTCGAGGCCCTCATGAAAAAAGGACACACGATAGTCATCGTAGAACACAATATGGACGTAATTAAAAGTACCGATTGGGTGATCGACCTGGGGCCGGAAGGCGGTGAACAGGGAGGCAATCTGGTCTATGAAGGAACCCCGGCGGATATCGTAAAATGCAAAGAAAGTTACACCGGCGACTTTTTGGCTAAAACCCGGAATTAAAGCAGGTTTACGGCTGTCAGTGTGACCGCGATACCGATGGCCAGGCCGAAGAATACCTGAGAGAGATTGTGTTTTCCCAAGTACAACCGGCTGGTTCCCACGATGCCTGCCGCTATCAGTAATACCAGCAACACCGGGAGCATCTGACCGTACCCTTTTAACATAACATCGAGTAAAATAGCGATTAGACCGCCCAGGGCAGCCATATGGATGCTAATTCCATAAAAAAACCGGACGGCGAAACAAACCGCTACCAATATCATCCCGCCAATTAAGGCCTGCGGCAATACTCCGATGGAAATGTACCGGTGGAGCAGGTAAAAACAAATCAGATAGCCGAGCAGTACCGCTGTCATCACTAAAAACTGCCCCCGCCGTGCGTAATGGCTTTCCGGAATCAGCTTCAGGCTCCGTAAAATCCCCAACAGCAACACCGGAAACAGGAACGTGGACAGTCCTACCGCTCCGAGAATGTACCCTTTCAGTGAAGGCGGCAGTATGGAGAGATAAGTCGGCCCGTATAGCAATACGATACTCCCCCATAAAGGAATGAGCAACGGATGTAAAATCACCGTAAAAAATCCGGCCGCTTTTTCTGCAGTATTGTTTTTTGCTGGTTCTACCGCCTGGGGTGTTTGTTCGCTTTCTGGTTGTTCTGTGTGCATTCTTTTATCCTATACTTCTTTTCGCAGGCGCGCCACCGGAATATTCAGCATTTCACGGTATTTGGCCACGGTGCGCCGGGCGATCTGATACCCTTTCTGGTTCAGGGTCTCCATCAGGGTTTCATCGGTTAGCGGTTTTCGCTTATCCTCGTTCTCGATGCATTCGCTCAGGATCTTTTTGATCTCGTGGGAAGATACCTCTTCGCCCGAATCCGTCTGCATCGCCTCCGAAAAGAGGGTTTTCAGCGAAAAAATGCCGAAATGGGTCTGGATGTATTTGCTGTTGACCACCCGTGAGATGGTGGAAACGTCCAACCCGGTAATATCGGCGATATCTTTGAGGATCATCGGGCGTAGTTTCGCCTGGTCCCCGTCAACAAAATAATCTTTCTGGTGGTCGAGAATGGCCTGCATGGTCTGGGTCAGGGTATTATGGCGTTGTTTGATCGCCGAAATAAACCACTTGGCCGACTCGATTTTATGTTTTACGAATTGCACCGTTTCCTTTTCGGAGTCGCTTTGCTTCTCTTTTTTGGCCGACAGGTCCTGCACCATCTCCAGGTATTTCCGGCTGATTTTCATCTCCGGAACGTTGGCGTAACTGAGCTGCAGGTCGAACTCTCCGTTCTGATAGTCCAGCAAAAAATCCGGCGTAACCGTAGGCGCTATGGAAGCGGCTCCGCCGGCGTACATATTCCCCGGTCGGGGCGTCAGGCTGGTGATCTCCTCGATAGCGGCACGAAAATCCTCGATGCAAACCCCTAACCGGCTTTTCATCTTTTCGTAGTGCTTTTTGGTAAACTCCTCGAAATAATTGGTGAGAATGTTTTTAGCCAACACCTGAGCGGGAGAAGGGTCCTGAACCGCATTGATCTGGAGCAGCAGGCATTCCTGCAGGTTACGCGCCCCGACCCCTACCGGTTCGAGTTCCTGAATGATTTTCAGAATCCGTTCCAATTCCGCCTCGTCCGTCTCGATACCTGTACTGAACGCGATATCATCCGATACGAAAAGCAGTTCCCGGCGAAGATACCCGTCGTCGTCCAGGCTGCCGACCAGGTAATCGGCCAGCGCCCGTTCCCGGTCGGTCAAGTTCTTATAGCCCAGCTGTTCACTCAGGTATTCGTGAAACGTAAGGCGGTCGGCCACGTACAGCGGCTTGGATATCGAATCTTCTTTGGAATAATTATTAATGTACGATTTGTATGCCGGCACATCGTCCTGCATATATTCATCGATGGAGAAATTGGTATTTTCTTCCTCTCCTTCTTCTTTTTTGATTTCCACTTCTTCGTCCAGCACCGGATTCTCTTCGATTTCCTGTTTGATCCTTTGCTCTAATTGAAGCGCCGGAAGTTCCAACAGTTTAATCATTTGAATCTGTTGCGGAGAGAGCTTCTGCATCATTTTCTGCAGCGCCCGTTGACTAAGTGCCATAGTTAAATCCCTTCTTTTATAAGTTTAAGTTTTTGCAGTTCTTCCATAAAGAGAACCGCAAAACACTTAAAACTCAGCGTTTTTCGGTGTACGCGGGAACGGAATTACGTCACGAATGTTGGCCATACCGGTCACAAAAAGCAACAGTCGCTCGAATCCGAGCCCGAAACCGCTATGCGGAGCCGTACCGAAACGTCGGGTATCGAGATACCACCATACGTCTTTTTCAGGTATTCCTAATTCCTGAATCCGGTGACGGAGTTTTTCAAGGTTCTCTTCGCGCTGTGACCCTCCAATAATCTCGCCAATTTTTGGAAAAAGTACGTCCATTGCGCGCACCGTTTTTCCATCTTCGTTCTGCTTCATGTAGAACGCCTTGATTTCCTTGGGGTAATTGGTAAGGATGACCGGTTTTTTAAAATGATTTTCTACTAAAAATCTTTCGTGTTCACTTTGCAGGTCGAGTCCCCAACTCACCGGGAACTCAAATTTCTGGCCGGATTTCATTAGAATTTCGATTCCCTCGGTATATTCCAGGCGAACGAAATCGTTTTCCACCACGAATTTCAGGCGGTCGATGAGCTCTTCATCGTACATTTTAGCCAGGAACGCGATATCGTCCGCGCAGTTATCCAAAGCATACTGTACGAGGTATTTGATAAAATCTTCGGACAGGTCCATGTTGTCTTCGATTTCGAAGAACGCCACTTCCGGCTCGACCATCCAGAACTCGGCCAGATGGCGCGGCGTATTGGAATTTTCCGCCCGGAAAGTAGGACCAAAGGTATAGATTTCTGACAGGGCCATGGCTCCCAATTCGCCTTCGAGCTGGCCGGAAACGGTCAGGTTGGTGTGTTTGCCGAAGAAGTCCTGCGTGAAATCCACATTTCCTTCCTCGGCTTTCGGCAGGTTCTCCAGGTCCATCGTGGTTACGGTGAACATCTGCCCCGCACCCTCGGCATCCGAACCGGTAATGATCGGTGTGTGGAGATATACGAAACCTTTGTCGTTGAAGTATTTATGAATGGCGTAAGCCATGGCGTGGCGGATACGCAATACCGCGCCGAACGTATTGGTACGCGGACGCAGGTAGGCGATTTCCCGCAAAAACTCCAAAGAGTGGCCTTTTTTCTGCAACGGATACGATTCCGGATCGGCGGTTCCGTACAATTCGAGTTCCGTCGCCTGAATTTCTACGGGTTGTCCGGAGCCCATAGACTCGACCAGCTTTCCGGTAGCCCGGATACACGCGCCGGTGGTGATCTGCTTGAGTAATTCTTCTTCGTAATTGGCCACATCGACCACTACCTGTATATTGTTGATCGTCGATCCGTCATTCAGGGCGATAAACGCCACGTTTTTGTTCCCACGTTTGGTGCGAACCCATCCTTTCACTGTCACCTGATCCCCTGTGGCTTCCGATTTGAGAAGTTGGGCGATTTTCGTTCTGCCTCCGCTTAGTTTCATTGAATTATCTCGTAAAATGTTATGGTTGATCTGTGTGCCTCATGCACCGGAACAGTTTCATGGAATTCCGCATGAGAGCGTCAAAGGTACCTTTTTTTTCTTATTGATGCAAAGCCGGTGCCGGCGCGTGTTTGCGTGTAAATAACCGTTGCAGCCAAACAGCCGCAACAGCCAGAACAAGCCGGGGAATAAAGAGCCAGAATGCCCCGACTCCGATCGCTGCAAAAAGCAGCGTGTCTTCCAGCAGACTATGTGATATGGCGATATGCGTATTGAAAAGCCTGGCGTCCGTTTTGCGGATCTCCCCTTTTTCGATTTCGGTGACCATCAGCATGCCTCCGTAGGATAAACCGACGCAGTTGGCCACGATCCATAAAAATGACGTAGAGGTCGGCAGGCCAAAGACTTTCATCACCGGACGTAAGGGGTAAGTCAGCAGGTCGATGATTCCGAATTCCCGGAGGATGTTCTGTAATATATTCAGTCCCAGGATAAAGGAGGACATCTGCACGATCAGCCGGATCATGGATTTGCCCCAGCCGGAGAATACGGCCAGCCAGGATTCCGGATTTTCGTCCGGGGTGATATGATTCAGAATCAGGGTGCCTTCCATGTTTTGCGGCAGGATAAGATGGAGCATGGCTCCGGCAAACAAAGCCGCGGCGATCCTGAGAACCGTTACGAATGCGGCAGAGGCCCCGGTTTTCTTCTGAATAGCCGATTCGATGATCAAATTATGGGCGATCAGGCACATCACGGCAAGCAGCGTAACGGACCGAAAGTCAAATCCGAGCGTAGCGATTACCGCGATGGCGGCATATATATTTAACAGTACGGCGGTAATAAATACGATGACCGCTTCACCGCTCAGTCCGATAAACTTAAATAAGGGCGCCAGGTTCACCGACAGCCAGTCGATGGCCCCGACATAATTCAGACAAGCTACCAATAGGGTAATCGGCAGCATCAGTTTCAGTATCCAGAAAATGGTTTTGAAGGCGGGCCGGACCGCGCTTTTTACAGCCTGATAAAGCCGCCGGGAGAAAGATTTTTTCATCGGACCACGTAGACTCCTTCGCCGGCACGCCGCATGTAGAAATTCTCCCGGGCATATTTTTCCAGAAATGCCGGGTCTTTCAGCTTTTCAAGCATCAGGCTGTCTTCTTCGATCTTTTTGAGGTAAAAATCCCGCTGGACTTCCAGTTCATCGATCTTCCGGTTCAGCCGCCAGTTATCCACCGCGTTGTTTTTGTCCACAAAAGCGACGAGTACCAGGAAAATAAGCAGCAATGCGATGCTAAAACGGTATTTTCTGAGAATGGATTTCCACATGGTTCAGTTCTGCTAATTGACAAAGGTAACCAATTTCACCGGAAGAATTATTTCCAGTAATCAAAAAAATGGTGGACAGGACCGTGTCCGCTCCCCAGCTGATAATCGGCTCCGGCTTCTACGGCCCGGTGGATGTAATCTTCGGCTTTGGCTACCGCCTCCGGCAATTCCAAACCTGATGCCAAACCCACGGCAATGGCCGAAGAAAGTGTACAGCCTGTTCCATGGGTATTCCGGGTTTTCACTTTTTGGTAACCGTAACGGTATACCCGCTCGACCGACCCGTCGTAAAGGACATCTTCTACTTCCACCGCCTCCCGGTGGCCGGATTTGATCAATACGGCGTTGGCCCGCAGGTCAAAAAAAGCCTGCGCCGTTCTGCGGTAATCCACCGGATCGGCTGAATTCATAGGTATGTGGGTAATGAATTGCGCTTCAGGAATATTGGGGGTGATTACCTTAACCAACGGCAGAAGCCGGGATATGATCCGCTCCACCGCGTCTTCAGCGATTAACCGGTCGCCGGATGTGGCGATCATTACCGGATCGAGTACCACATTTTGCAGGTCGTATTTAAGAATAAGGTCGGCCACGACATCCACGATTTCCGGAGTAGGCATCATTCCCAATTTTACAGCGTCTGCACCGATATCCCTCAGCACAGCTTCGGCCTGTGCCCGTACAAATTCCGCCGGGACTATATGGATGCTATCCACTCCCGATGTATTTTGTGCGGTCAATGAAGTAATTACTGATGTGGCAAACACCCCGTTGGCCGATGCGGTTTTGATATCGGCCTGTATGCCGGCTCCGCCGCCACTGTCTGATCCGGCAATGGTCAGCATACTCCTATATCTTTTCACCATATTGCAAACATTTTCGGACTGTATAAGGTGACAATTTCTCACAGTCCATGTTTCCTATTACGTAGTATAACCAATCTAATACTGTCTTTAATGATGTAAATCGGAAATACAAACACTCCAATACAAAGAGATAAAAGAAACTTTATAATAAAATAGATTATCCACCCCAAAATCGGAAGAATTAGAAAAACTCTTGGTGTCAGCATTGTCAGGGTTTTCCATCCGGGGACCAAACCGGAAAACACATAAAAGGGTATAACAAAGGATATAATTTTAAACAGCAAAGGAAAAGAGTGACCTTCGTTGGTCCATCTAAATAGAAGGATTGCAAATAATATACCTACCGCGAATGTTAGCAATAATCCTTGAGTGATCTCTAAAATCTCTGAGCTTATGCGCTTCTTTTTACAGGATGCGCAGATCGGCATGGTAAACAAAGCTACACATTTGGCACAGAGAGCAACCCCACAATCCGGACATTGCGCGACAGCAGCTATATTATTGTGATTATAACAGTTCATTTTATTAAAATCTGTAATCAGAATAAGGTACTACAAATATAATTATTAAAGCATTTATAACAATAATCTTATAGATATACTTCCATTGGAGATTTCTCGAATAGTTCTTTCTCTTCATGTAACGAGACAGTTCGGAACCCGATACAAAAAGATAAGCCGTCTTTGAAACGGCTTCATCTTTCTTGTGGTCATTGTTAATGATCTATCCAATATAAGTGAAAGTAATTTTTATCATTAAAATTAACTACTCCCCTTTAAACATTTCGTTAATGCCGAGGGCTTTATCCTGTAGGTTTTTGATGGTTCCGATTTCGAGGTACGACGCGCCTTTGGCTACACCGAAGCTGCCGCCCACCACGACAACCAGATCACGGTCATTGATCTTTTTCTCGTCTTTAAGGTCGGTGATCAGGTTCAACGGGAAGTCATTGAGATACCCTACCGGCTCGCGGTATTCGGCTTCGATCCCGTACGAGAGCGCCAGTAAACGCATGGCAATCGGTGTATAACACACCGCGTAAACCGGTTTCTGACAGCGGAATGCCGCTATATACCGTCCGGTGCGTCCGCTCATGGAGTCGATCAACAGCGCCTTTACCGGCAGGTTGGTCGACGCGCGTACCGCCGACCGGGACAACTGGGCCGTAATCTCGTTATTGATACGGGCCATCTCTATATCGGTCAACGCCGTCGTATCTTTCTCTATTTCGCTGGCTACATTGGCCATGGTCTGAATCGCCCAGATTGCCCGTAAGGCAGATCAAATCGCCGGGTTTAGCCCCGCTTCGCCGTTTGATCGTGCTGTTTTTCGCTCTGCCTAAGACCGTTACATTGACCGCCATTTTATCGGAAGAAACGGTATCTCCGCCCAATAAGGGGACATTATACTTGGTAGAAATATCCTGATATCCGGACAGGAAGGCGTCTCTCCACTTTTCGTCCGCCGTTCCGGGCAATCCGATCGAAAGAAACGAACCGACGGGCGATGCTCCCATGGCGGCTATATCGCTCAGGTTTACGGCCAAAGACTTGTAGCCTAAATCAAACGGAGATATCCGGTCCTTAATAAAATGGACCTCTTCCACCAGCATATCTGTGGATACGATCCGGCCGCTCCGGACGGAATGACGGCACAATCATCGCCGATGCCT